>Ga0194134_10000535_pt1 | contig 58010 bp, 58 predicted proteins | sample TA2KigOff0mmetaG_FD_148602 | JGI IMG/M metagenome (GOLD analysis project Ga0194134, IMG submission 148602) | Freshwater microbial communities from Lake Tanganyika, Tanzania - TA2015056 Kigoma Offshore 0m | ecosystem: Environmental > Aquatic > Freshwater > Lake | place: Tanzania: Lake Tanganyika...
GACCGGGCCAAAAAATCACTGAAATTGGCTGTGCGTAGGCGCAGGCAGCGTTGAAAACATGCTCACAAGACAAAATGACGATGCTCAATGACAACTTTTCAGCAGCCTGCTAGTGCCCCGGCGAGGAACAAAACACCCAACCCCGCCGTCAGCACCCTGCCCGCCCCGCGCTGCTGGCGCCACAGCGAAAGCGCGCAAGCCAGCGCCGCCAGAAGCAGCAGATAGAACAAGTGCCGCGCCTAATCCGCAACCTTGAGCATGATCTTGCCAATATGGGCACTGCTTTCCATCAACCGATGCGCCGCCGCTGCTTCGACCATCGGGAAGGTCTGGAAAATGCGCGGGCCTGCCTTGCCCGCTTCCAACAACGGCCAGACCTTGGCAGCCAAGGCTGCCGCGATCTCCCCTTTCTCAGCCGTTGTGCGCGGGCGCATGGTGCTGCCTGTGACCGTGAGCCGCTTGACCATGATCGGGCGCAGATCAGCTTCCGTCTTGAAGCCACCCAGAAAGGCGATAACCACTAAACGCCCATCGCGCGCCAGGGATTTCAGGTTGCGTGCGAAGTAGTCGGCACCGACCATATCCAGGATCACATTGACACCCTTGCCATCGGTCAGGCGCTGGATTTCCTCGGCGAAATCATGGGCGCGATAGTCAATTGCGGCATTGGCACCCAATTCGAGGCAGGCAGCGCATTTCGTCGCATTCCCGGCGGTGGTGATGACCCGCGCGCCAAAAGCCTTGGCCAATTGAATGGCGGTCACGCCAATGCCTGAAGACCCGCCATGGATCAGCACTGTCTCCCCGGCGGCAAGCCGCCCATGGCCGAACATATTGGCCCAGACGGTGAAATAGGTCTCCGGCAGGGCCGCGGCGTGCAGAGCATCATAGCCCTTGGGCCACGGGAACGTTTGCCCTTCAGGCGCTGCGCAATATTCGGCATAGGCGCCACCATTGGTGAGCGCACAGACACGGTCCCCGATCTGGTAGCGCATGACCGCCGCGCCCAGCGCCACCACCTCACCCGCGCATTCCAGGCCGATGATGGGCGAGGCCCCGGGTGGCGGCGGGTAGCTGCCCTCACGCTGCGCAACATCCGGACGATTGACGCCCGTTGCCAGGACACGGATCAGCACCTCATCCGCCGCCGGGGTGGGCAGCGCGGTTTGCGCAGGAACCAGAACCTCCGGCGCACCGCCCTTGCCATGGTCAATAAAAAGCATGGTCGCGGGTAGTTGGGTCATGCTCCTGGTCCGTTAGGTGCGTGATAAAGCGGGCGAGAGCTGACCCCCGCCCGCGCGGCATTAATTCGGCTTAATGCCGGCAGCGCGAATGATCGGCTCCCACTTAGCCATCTCAGACGCCAGGAAGCGCGCGGTGCTTTCCGGCGTGCTGTTGGTGGTGACATCCATGGTCATATCCGCGAGCCTATTCTTCACGCTCTCCTGCGACAGCGCGCGATTATAGGCGGCATTGATTGCCCGCACCGTCGCAGCAGGTGTGCCAGCCGGCACCAGCGCCATATGCCACGTATAAGCCTCATACCCCGCAACGCCGCCTTCAATGAAGGTCGGCAGATCTCGCGCATAGGGCATGCGTTCCCTGGTGCTGATGGCAAGCGCGCGCAATTCACCGCGCTGCATGTAGGGCAGCGCCGCCGCCGCGACATCCAGCATGATCGGGATGCGCCCGGAAAGCACTTCCGGCATCGCCGCCGATGACCCTCGGAAGGGAATGTGATTAGCCTTAAGCCCACCCGCCATATGCAGGAACAGCTCACTCGCCAAATGTACCGCGCCGCCATTGCCGCTGGACGCGTAATCGTACTTGCCCGGGTTCTTGCGCAGCAGGTCAATCAGTTCCGGTAGGTTGCGCGCCGGCAAATCCTTATTGACCAGCATGATCATCGGGATCTGACCGATATAGGCAATAGGCGTGAAGTCCGCGACCGGGTCAAAGGGCAGGCGATCAAACAGTGCACGCAAACAGGCATGGGCGATGGTGGTGTAAAGAATGGTCAGGCCATCCTTCGGCGCCTTGCTGACAAGATCCGTGCCGATCACCACACCCGAACCGGTGCGGTTTTCGACTACAAGGCGGGATGGCAGGAATTTCGATTTCTCATCGGCCAAAAGGCGCGCCGGTACATCGGTCGGGCCACCAGCCGCGAAGGGCACAATGATGCGGCCCGGGCCAGAAGGCCAAGCTTGTTGGGCCAAGGCAGGCTTGGCGAAAGGTGCCAGCGCAGCGGCGCCAGCCAAACTGAGAACATCACGACGTTGCATGGAAATCCCCCGCTTTGACTAAGAAAGGCTGAAATGGGCGCGACGCGTCACCAATTCCAGCCCCTGCCCCACCTATCCGCCAAATTCCGCACGAATGGCGGCGGAATGCTCACCAAGTCGCGGCACCGGCCCGAGACTGCGCGCGCCATCGGATAGCTTCGCCGGCGGTGCACCGACCTTGATCAGGCCTTTTTCGGTTTCAACCGCAACGCGCCTCAACGCCGGGTGGTCGCGCAGGCCGCCGCAATCATTGATGAAACCAAAGGCCGTATTGGCGCGGCGTAACTTGGCCGCGCACTCTTCCCGCGTCAGCGTCGCGAACATTTTGCCGATATGGCCATCCACCATGGGGCGATTGGCGACGCGTTCATTATTCGCGCGAAAGCCCTCACGCTCAGGCAGATCAGGTTCATCCAGGAATTGGGCGCAGAAGCCGGCCCATTCGCGTTCATTCTGAATGGCGATCAACACATCCGCGCCATCCTTGGTGGTGAAGGCGCCATAGGGGCAGATGGAAGGATGCGCCATGCCTATACGGGGCGGGTTTCGGCCCGTGCCTTCATATTGCAGCAGCGGCACCGTCATCCAATCCGCCATGCCATCGAATAGCGAGGCAGCAATGCCCTTGCCCTTGCCGGTAATGCCGCGATCAATCAGCGCTTCCAACACCGCAGCATAGGCATGCATGCCGCAGGCGATATCGCAGGCCGAAACCCCAACGCGGCCAGGACCCTCTGCGCGGCCAGTGACGTAAGCCACACCACTTTCCGCCTGCACCAGCAAATCATAGGCCTTCATCGCGGCGTAATCGCCTTCCTCACCATAGCCCGAAATATCCACGGTGATCAGGCGCGGATAACGCGCGCGCAATTCCGCCGAACCAAAACCCGCCCGCGCCATGGCGCCTGGGGCGAGGTTCTGGATGAAGACATCTGCCTTGGCGATGAGCTTTTCGAGCAGCGCCTTGTCTTCTGTCTTCTTGATATCAAGGCAAAGGCTTTCTTTGCCGCGATTAAGCCAGATGAAATAGCTCGATTGCCCATTCGCTACCGCATCATAGGCGCGGGCGAAATCGCCTTCCTGCCTTTCGATCTTGATGACGCGCGCCCCGGCATCCGCCAGCCGAGACGCGCAATAGGGGGCGGCCACCGCCTGTTCCATCGAAACGACGAACAGGTCCTTCAAGGGCTGAGAGGCCATCAGTAGGACCGCGGCATGCCGAGCACATGCTCGCCCACATAGCTCAGCACCAGGTTGGTGCTGATCGGCGCTACCTGATAAAGCCGCGCTTCGCGGAACTTACGCTCCACATCATATTCCTCGGCAAAGCCGAAGCCGCCATGGGTTTGCAGGCAGGCTTCCGCCGCCGCCCAGGCCGCATCGGCGCCGAGCATCTTGCCCATATTGGCTTCCTCACCGCAGGGGAGCCCCGCTTCGAATTTCTCGAGGCCCTTTTGGATCAGCGCTTCGGCCGCGCGCATCTGCGCATAGGCCTTGGCGATCGGGAATTGCACGCCCTGATTCTGCCCGATCGGGCGGCCAAACAGCACGCGCTGCTTGGAATAATCCACGGCCTTGTTGATAAACCACTTGGCATCACCAATGGTCTCAGCCGAAATCAACAGGCGTTCGGCATTCATTCCATCCAGGATATAGCGGAAGCCCTTGCCTTCCTGGCCGACCATATTCTCCGCTGGGACTTCCATATTATCGAAGAAGACCTCGCAGGAATTATGGTTCATCATGGTGCGGATCGGACGGATGGTTAGACCATTGCCGAGCGTCTTTTTCATATCCACGATGAAGGTGGAAAGCCCATCGGTGCGCTTGGCCACCTGATCGCGCGGCGTGGTGCGCGCGAGCAGCAGCATTAGATCGGAATGCTCTGCCCGGCTGGTCCAGATCTTCTGGCCATTGACGATGTATTTGTCGCCCTGCTTTTGCGCGAAGGTGCGCAGGCTCGTGGTATCCGTACCGCTGGTCGGTTCCGTCACCCCAAAGGCTTGCAGGCGCAATTCGCCAGTGGCGATTTTCGGTAAATACTTCTGCTTCTGCTCGGGGCTGCCATGCTTCAGGATGGTCCCCATGATGTACATCTGCGCATGACAGGCAGCGGCATTGCAGCCGGTTGCGTGGATTTCTTCCAAGATCGTAGCGGCAGCGGAAAGCGGCAGGCCAGAACCGCCATATTCTTCCGGGATCAATGCCGCCAGCCAGCCGGCATCGGTCAAAGCCTTGACGAATTCACTCGGGTAGCCGCGACGCGTGTCGAGTTCGCGCCAATACTCACCAGGGAAGCGGGCGCAGAGCTTGCGCACCTCCTCACGAATTTCGGCATGGGCTTCCTGGGAATGCTGCATATCCATCGATCTTGCTCCGGTTTGACCCCCGAATAGGGCTGCCAGCGTGGGCTTGCAAGATGACGGGCGGCTTCAATCCACGGTCGCGCCGGAACGCCGCACCACCTCGGCCCAGCGGGCGATATCGCGCGCCAGGGTTTCGCGGAATTGCTCGGGCGAATTGGGCGCGGCGGGGGGCGTGATGGCCTGATCCTGCACAAGCCAAGTGCGGAATTCGGGCGTTGTGATGATGCGATTCACCTCGGCATTCATGCGCCGCAGGATCGGTTCCGGCAGGTTGGCCGGGGCGAGGATGGCGTACCAGGTGCTGGTATCCATGGGCGGCGTGCCGCAAGCCTCGGCGACCGTGGGCACATCCGGCAACGCCGCAAGCCGTGCGGGGCTCATCACCGCCAATGGCCGGACCTGGCCCTGGCGGATCCGCCCCATGGCTGCGCCGGATTGGTTGAAGAACAGGTCCGTATCGCCCGCAAGCAAGGACGCCATGGCGCCCGGCTGGCCGCGATAGGGCACATGCAGCAGATCAAGATTGACCGTGATGGCGAATTGCACGCCAGCGAGGTGGGTGGAGGCGCCATTGCCGGTGGACCCAAAGGAGACCGCCTGAGGCCGTGCCCGCGCCGCTGCCAACACCTGCGCGCAATTCTGGAATTGCGGGCGCTTATCGGTGCTGACGATCATGACATTCGGCACATCGCCGAGCAGCACCACGGGCGTGAAATCCCGCTGCACGTCAAAGGGGAGGTTCTTGTAGAGCGTGGCGTTAATCGCATGCGTGCCCGCCGTGCCGAAATAGAAGGTATAGCCATCTGGCCGGGCCTTCGCCACGAAATCAGACCCAATATTGCCGCCAGCGCCGGTGCGATTATCCACCACCACCGGCTGGCCAAGCGCGCGGGAGAGCGGTTCCGCCAGGCGCCGCGCATAAATATCCGTGCCGGCCCCATTAGGAAAACCACCCATCAGCGTGATCGGGCGATTGGGCCATTCGTGCTGGGCCAGGGCGGGCGAAGCGATCAGGCCGGCCATAAGGGCCGCAAGCAGACGAAAGCTCATGGTTTGAAACTCCCCGGGATTGTTGGCAGGCAGCTTAACCATCTAAGCTCCGGGAATGAACACCCCAAATGCAGCGCCGCGCATCGCGCGTGGCGGTAAATCCATCTATGGCGCGCCGCTTGGCATATTGATGCTGGAAGCGCGCTTTCCCCGTATCCCCGGCGATATGGGCAATGGCGAGACCTGGCCCTTCCCCGTGCTGTTTCGCGTGGTGCCGGGGGCGACGCCTGAGAAGGTTGTGCTGCTGGGGGCCCAAGGGCTATTGCCGGATTTTATTGCTGCCGCGCAGGAATTGGTCCATCTGGGCGCCGAGGCCATCACCACCAACTGTGGCTTCCTGTCGCTCTTTCAGCGCGAATTAGCCGAAGCGGTGCAGGTGCCGGTAGCGACATCATCCTTGATGCAGGTGCCCTGGGTGCAGGCAACCCTGCCGCCTGGCAAGCGGGTTGGCGTGATTACCGTCAGCAAGCAATCACTGACCCCCGCGCATCTGGACGCCGCCGGTGTTGCGCGCGATATACCCTGTGTCGGCACGGAAGGCGGGCGCGAGTTTTTCCGCGTCTTGATCCGAGCTGATCAGCGGGATATGGACATTGTTTTGGCCACGCAGGATATCCTGGATGCGGGGCAAGAATTGGTTGCGCTGCATCCGGATATTGGCGCGATTGTGCTGGAATGCACCAATATGCCGCCCTATGCGGCGACGCTCCGTGAAGCGCTCGGCCTGCCGGTCTTTGATATCTATTCCATGATCAGCTGGTTCCATGCCGGGCTCAGGCCGCGGCGCTTCGGGTGAAGCGCCGTTCCAATATTGGCGCCAGCCCGTTACGGCCCGCCAAAGAGCGACATCAGGAATTGCGGCGCCTGATTGGCGATGGACAGTGTCTGGCTGCCAAGCTGCTAGCGAATTTGCAGCGCCTGGAGCCGCGCCGATTGGCGCGCGAGATCAGCATCAATCAGGGTACCCAGCTCACCTTCCATGGAATCAAGCTTGTCCCGGTTATAGACGACTTGTGCGTCAATATAGCGCGCATCGGAGCCCAACCGGTTCATGGCGTTATTGATGGTTGTGTTCACAAAATGAAAATCGCCGGTGGTCTCCTCAAGCGCGGCGCGTGCATCCGCTGCATCCGCAAAGGGGCCGGCCGCCACAATGAAGTTGAAATCGGGCCCCAAGGCTGCCAGCGTGGAAAGATTGGCGGTTTCGGTTGATTCGCCTCTTGACGTCACGACGTCGTCGGTGGGCGAAGTGCCGGTCAGCAGATTGTGGCCAAGATAGCGGGCATCGGCAAGAAAATTTTCTACCTGCGTGCGCAGCTGGTCGTTTTACTGATTGTATTGATCGCGCGCGGAATCTGCCAACGTGCCATCAGAGAGGCGCGTGAGGACGCTGCGGATTTCGATCATGGTCTTTGAGACCTGCTGAAGCGCCGTAAGCGAAACATCCAAAAGCCCACGCAGGCCGCCCAACTGCTCATTGACGGTGGTAAGGGCAGCGGTATCGTCCTTGATGGACTGTGCTACAGCGAAGGCGCCACCGTCATCTTTGGCATCGGCGACGCGATAGCTGGTGGAGATGAGCTTTTGCATTCCCCCAAGGCTTCATTGGTGCGGTTGAGTGACTGCAGCGCCAACATGGCGCCGAGGTTGGTATTCACGGAAGAAAGGCTCATGAGATTTTTTTCCCCAGCAGAAACCAATTTTTGGTCGCAGATCATTTAAAGATGAAAAGTATAAAATTTGATGAATTATCGCAGATAATTTATTGAGAAAAAGGTATTTTGCATAGTTATGGAAATTCCTGACATTTGTGTCGCGGGCAATTCGGCATCGGCATTGCACGACCTTGAAGCAAGCTCTCACGGAAGCCGATTGCAGCGTGATCCATTTTGGATCGGGCGCTGCGATCATGCCGCGTGAGAGCCTCCTTCAGGAATGAAGCCAGCCTTGAGACTGGATTTGCATCAGCGCCCCAAAAGTAACAGCAGGGCTTGTGGCGCCTGGTTGGTGATGGACAGTGTCTGAGTGCCGAGCTGCTGACGGATTTGCAACGCCTGAAGCTTCGCCGTTTCCTTGGCGATATCCGCACCAATCAAGGTGCCAAGCCCACTTTCAACCGCGTCCAGCTTGTCCCGATTGTAGCTGACCTGCGCATCAATGTAGCGTGCATCCGCACCCAAACGGTTGAGCGCATCGTTGATGGCGCCATTCAAATCGCTCCAATCCCCGGTGATGGCCAATTTCGCGCCTGATGCGTCAGTAGGCGCGGCGGTGACCAGAAAGTCTGTGACGCCGTCAAAGGCTGCAATGGTGAGTGTTGTGCCAGCCTCATTCCTGATGGCAACGATATTCCCGCCGCCGGACGTGGCCACAGTAGAGAGCGCACTGCGGGCATGGTAAGCGGCGTCTTCGATAAATCGTTCTACCTGCGTACGCAATTGGCCGAACTGCAGTTCATATTGATCGCGCTGATCATCACTGATGGTGCCAACGGCAAGGCGTGTCAGCACGGTCCGCAATTCCACCATGGTCCTGGAGACTTGCAGGAGGCCCAGCAGGGTAACGTCAATCACGCCCTTAAGACCGCCCAATTACTCATTGGCGGCCGTCAATCCCGCGATGTCGCCGCGGACGGATTGCGCGACAGCAAAAGCGCCGCCATCAGCGTTGGCATCGGAGACACGATAACCAGTGGAAACGCGCTTCTGCACGACACCAAGCGCATCATTGGTCCGGTTCAGGGACTGAAGTGCGGTCATCGCCGGAAGATTGGTGTTCACCGAATTCAAATTCACGGGATTTTCCCTTCGCTGCGCCCGATTTTCGGGACACCCTGAATTTCTCAGAGGGAGATGAAAAAGCGGTGAAATAAGGCATTGAAAATACGCGTTTTTACTGAAATTCGGTAATGATGCGTTCGCTTGCTTGAGTTTTCTCAATCAAGAATGGAAACAGCACTAGCGCCGCCACGCCAAAAAAATCGAGGGGACATGCCCCTCGTTTTCTGAACCCCGTAGCGGCCCAATGGACCACAACGCTGGCTGCTTCAGTCCTTCATATTCACGGCCTGGCGGCCGCGCTGACCATCGCGCACTTCAAGCGCGACTTTTTCGCCTTGCTGCACATCCTGCTTGCCGGCGCGCTGCAGCACCGATGAATGCAGGAAGACATCCTGGCCGCCATCTTCCGGCGTCACGAAGCCAAAGCCGCGGACCTGGTCAAACCACTTGACCGTGCCGGCGATGTCATAGGTCGGGCCGCCTTCATCGCGGTTGAATTCGCGCCGCGGCGGACGATCCCCGAAATCACGACGCGGGGGACGATCCCCAAAGCCGCCGCCGCCGCCGAAGCCGCCGCCGAAGTCACGGCGCGGGGGACGATCACCGAAACCACCGCCGCCAAACCCGCCACCACCACCGAAATCACGGCGCGGGGGGCGATCACCGAAATCACGGCGTGGGGGACGGTCCCCGAAATCGCGGCGTGGGGGACGATCGCCAAAGCCGCCACCACCGCCGAATTCACGGCGCGGCGGGCGCCCTTCGCCACCACCTTCGCCCTTCTTCAGCTGCATAATCCGCGTGATCAGGCGCCGGCCCTGCCGGTCAGACCCAATCTCGCATACCAGCTTGTCGCCGGTATCTGGCGGCTCAATGCCTGACTCTGTCAGGGCAGAGGCGTGAAAAAACACGTCCTGCCCATCTGGTCCCAGTACGAAGCCGAAGCCTTTACGGGAGTTGTACCACTTCACCTCGGCCTCGATCGGCCCGGTGCTATCCTGGTGCTCGTTTTCAGGAAACACTGTTTGACTATCCACACATAAATGACCGCAACGCGCGGGATGCAACGCTGGTAATTGGCAGCATGACACTTCGTTCCATGAAAAGCGAGAAAAATCTTAAGTGAAGCGTGCGAAAGGCTACAAAAACGCCATGAATCGTCGGGTGTCGAAGGCCGCGATGGGAATAGGCGGCGCCCGGCCAGTGAGCAGCGCCGCGACTACCTCGCCGGTCCGGGCCGCGCCTACCAGCCCGGTATGGCCATGGCCAAAGGCATGGATCACATCCGGCGTCGCGCGGGATGGACCAAGGCAGGGCATGCCATCGGGCATGGATGGCCGATGGCCGAGCCAGAATTTTACCCGCTCCGCAGGCAGGTCTCGCGGCAGGCCAGGAAAGCATCCAAGCAAATGTTTTTTCAGTATTTCTGCCCGCTGCCAATTGGGCGCGGCAGCAATCCCGGCAATCTCTACCTGCCCTGCGCAGCGCAAGCCGCGTGCCGTCCGCATGATGGACATTTTCCCGTCTGAGGGCATCAGCCCGTGGCGGGGCACCACTTCCGGATCGCTAATCTCGGCGTGGTAGCCGCGTTCGCTCTCGAGCGGCACATCATCCCCAGCCGCCCGCGCCAGCGGCTTGGAATGGGCACCAGCGGCTATCACGGCGGCATCGCAGGCGACCTCCCCCAGCCCTGTCGTCACGGCATGCAAACGCCCGGCTTCAATGCGGAAACCGGTGGCGCGGTCGCGGTGTAGCTTGGCGCCCTCGGCTTGGGCTAGGGCAATCAGGGCCGCGACATAGGCGCCAGGGTCGGTGCAATGCCCGCCCTCATCCACGAAAATCCCGAAACCATAGCGGCGGTCGAGTTCCGGTTCGCGTTGCCGAAGCTCATCCGCGTGAAGCTCAATCCAGCGCACGCCGACCTGGTGGCGGATGTCCCAGGCCTTGCGCTCAGCCTCAAACTCCGCGCGGGAGGGGTAGATATACATCAGCCCCCGCCTTTCGATCAGATGCCCAACTCCGGCCTGTTCAGCCAAAGCCTGGTGCAGCCGAGGCGCATCCTGCACCAGCGGGCGGAGCGCCCCCGCCGTCTTCGCCACATCTTCCCACCGCCAGCCGGAAGCCAGATAGCGGATCAACCAGGGTGCGACCTTCGGCAAATAGCGCCAGTGTATGGTGAGTGGCCCCAGCGGGTCCGAGAGGAATTTCGGCAGCTTCTTCCAAATGCCCGGGACCGCCGGCGGGATTACCGACATGGGGCTGAGCCAGCAGCCATTGCCATAGGATGCCGCCTGTTCCCCCCCGGGCTCTCCGGGATCAAGGATGGTCACCCGGTAGCCTTCCTTCAGCGCCGCAAGCGCCGAGGCCGCGCCAACCGCGCCGGCGCCAATCACCACGACATGCCGGGCCATGTTCAGCGCGCCCGGCTCTTGGCGATGGCTTTGACCGGGCCGGATTGCACGGGCTGGCCGCTCAAATACTTGTTCAGAAAAAACAGCCGGTCCTGACCCCAGAGGAAAAGCTCATCACAAACAAAGGTGGGGGCGCCAAAGACGCCGCGGGCGATGGCGTCGCGGTTATTGCGCTCAAACTCTGCCTGGACGCTGGCACTTTCCTCTTCCCGGTGCAGGCTTTCGCCGGGCATGCCCTCTTCCTCGGCGATGGCGACGCGGACGCGTGGGTCGGCAATATCGCGGTCCTCCAGCCAAAGCGCAGTGAGCAGCGCATGGGAAAGCCGCATGGCATCCATGCCGCGCGCAGCGGCAGCCATCACCATATGCCCGGCCTGGCGCTGATCTGATGGCGGGTAATGTTTGGGCTTCAGCTTGATTGGGATGCCTAGATGCATCGCCCAGCGGTCCAGTTCCAGCGCATGGTAATCCTGCCGCGGTTCCGGGCGGCTGCGGAGCGCAATGCCCCCCGTATGCGGCTGAACCAGGCGGAAATCATAGGGCCGCAGCACAAGATTGGCGCCGTGGCGCTTGATGATTTCGAATAATTGCTCGCCGCCAAGATACATCCAGGGGGAAGAGAGCGTGTAGAAGCATTCGACAGTTTTGCTCATGGCATCAGCCTTTCGCCACACGGCCCGGATCGGTTTGCGCCAATAGTGAGACATGGGCAGAGACAACGCGCCAGCCCTGTTCCGGAATGCGCACCATGATTTTGGTCTCGCGCCCCACCAAGCCACTATCAAGGCGATGATATTCCAGATTGGTGGCCGCGAAATCGCGCCCGAAGGTGGTAATGAGGATCTTCTTCTGCGCGCGGGGCGCATAGGATTTAACGCTGGCACGAAAGGCGCGAATGGCGTCAATGCCGTAGAGCAATTCCGTGATGCCGTAACGCACCACGCGCGGATCATCCCAGAAGGAGCTGTCTAAAACCGCCGCATCATTGGCGGCGATGGCGGCTTCATATCGGTCGAACACCGTGCGAACCTCGGCGATGGTATCGGGGTTATTGATTTCCATGGCGACCCTCCCGCGACTTGCCTTGCAATCATGGCCCAGAAGCGCGGCTTGGGCCAGCGGGGGCGTGCCCAAAACGAAAATGGCGACCCGAAGGCCGCCATTTGTATCGGGTAAAGAGAAGGCGCTTCAGCCGGCTGCCGCTATCGCGCGCTTGGCCATCACACACACCAGATGGGCGCGATATTCGGCGCTGCCATGGATATCGCTGTTCAGCCCATCAGCGGATTGGGCAATGCCGGCCACCGCATCGGCGGACCAATTGGCCGCCAGCGCCTTTTCCATATCTGCCTGCCGGAACACGCAAGGCCCGGCGCCATTCACGGCAACCCGCACCCCGCCCGCACCCTTGGAGACGAAAACACCCGCCATGACATAACGGCTGGCCGGGTTCTTCATCTTGGCATAGCCGGCTTTCTCCGGGACCGGGAATTCCATCGCCACCAGAATCTCATCCGCCGCTAAGGCTGTCGCGAACATGCCCTGGAAGAAATCATCCGCGGCGATCTTGCGCTTATTAGTATGGATGGTGGCGCCAAGGCCTAGCACCGCCGCCGGGTAATCCGCTGCCGGGTCGTTGTTGGAAACCGAACCGCCAATGGTGCCTCGATTGCGCACCTGCACATCGCCGATATGTGAGGCCATATAGGCCAAAGCCGGAATGGCCGCCTTCACTTCCGCGCTATTGGCAACTTCAACATGGCGTGTCAGCGCGCCGATGATGATGGCATTACCTTCACGGCGAATGCCCTTCATTTCCGCAATGCCGGACAAATCCACCAGCGCTGAAGGCTTGTTCAGCCGGTGCTTCAGCGCCGGAATCAGCGTATGCCCGCCAGAGACTGCCTTGGCATCCGGATCAGCCAGAAGCTTGGCAGCATCGGCAAGGTTGGTAGGCTTGTGATAGGCGAAATCATACATGGATCTTTTTCCTTATTCTGCCGCCGCGCGGCGGCCGCTATTGATAATCTGCCAGAGCTTCGCCGGGGTTGCCGGCATCTCAACATGCGTCACGCCATAATCGGAAAGAGCATCCACCACCGCATTAATCACGGCAGGCGGGGAGCCAATCGCCCCCACTTCGCCGCAGCCCTTCACGCCAAGCGGGTTATGGGTGCAAAGCGTGGTGTGGGTCGCAACCGAAACGGGCGGCAGATCATCCGCCCTCGGCATGGTGTAATCCATCATGGAACCGGAAAGCAGCTGGCCATGCGCGTCATAGACGCAGGTTTCAAGCAATGCCTGCCCGATCCCCTGCGCGACACCGCCCTGCACCTGGCCTTCCACGATCATCGGGTTGATCACGCGCCCGACGTCATCCACGGCGGTGAAATTCACCACCGCAACGCGGCCGGTATCGGGATCAATTTCCACTTCTGCGATGTGGCAGCCACCCGGATAGGTGAAGTTTTTTGGGTCATAGAAGGCGGTTTCTTCCAGGCCCGGCTCCAATTCCTCGATCGGGTAATTGTGGGGCACATAAGCGGCGACGCTGATATCCACCAGGGCCTTGGTCTTGTCCGTACCCGCCACGCGGAAAGTGCCGCGTTCGAATTCGATATCATCCACCGACGCTTCCATCAGATGCGCCGCGATGCGCTTGCCCTTGGCGATGATTTTATCCATCGCCTTCATCATCGCGCTGCCACCAACGGCAAGGCTGCGCGACCCGTAAGTGCCCATGCCAAACGGCACCTTGGCGGTATCGCCATGCACGATATCAACCTGCGCCACCGGCACGCCGAGCTTATCGGCGACCAGCTGCGCGAAGGTGGTCTCGTGCCCCTGGCCATGGCTATGGGCACCCGTCAGCACCGTAACGCTGCCGGTCGGATGCACGCGAATGGTACCGACCTCATATAGACCAGCGCGGGCGCCAAGGCTGCCAACCACGGCGGAGGGCGCGATGCCGCAGGCTTCCAGATAGGTGGAACAACCAATGCCGCGCAGCTTACCGCGCTTGGCCGCTTCGGCACGCCGCGCCGGGAAGCCGGCCCAATCAGCGGACGCCAAGGCCTGGTCAAAAGTCGCCTGGTAATTGCCGCTGTCATATTGCAGCGCGACCGGCGTTTGATAGGGGAATTGGTCGGGCTGAATAAAATTCAGCCGACGGAGTTCCACCCGGTCAATGCCGGTTTGCTTCGCCGCCACATCCATCAGGCGTTCCAGCAGGAAGGTCGCTTCCGGCCGGCCGGCGCCCCGATAGGCATCCACCGGCACGGTGTTGGTGAAAACGGCCTTCACTTCGCAATAAATCACTGGCGTTGTATAAACGCCCGCAAGCAGCGTCGCGTACAAATAGGTCGGCACGCAGGGCGCGAAGGTGGACAGATAGGCGCCCATGTTGGCCTGGGTGGAAACCCTCAGGCCCAGGATCTTGCCATTGGCATCCAGCGCCAATTCGGTGCGGGAGACATGGTCCCGGCCATGCGCATCCGACATGAAGCTTTCGGTGCGATCCGCGGTCCAGCGCACCGGGCGGCCAAGCTTGCCGGCGGACCATGTGACAATCGCTTCTTCCGCGTAATGGTAGATCTTGCTGCCAAAGCCGCCGCCAACATCAGGCGCAATCACGCGAAGCTTCGATTCCGGCAAATGCAGCACATGGGCACCCATCAGCAGGCGAATGACATGCGGGTTCTGGCTGGTGGTGGTCAGCGTATAATCGCCCGTGGCGCGATCAAACTCGCCCACTGCGGAGCGCGGTTCCATGGCATTCGGGATCAGGCGGTTATTCACCAGATCGAATTTCACGACATGCGCGGCACCGGCAAAGGCAGCATCCACCACGGCCTTGTCGCCGATATGCCAATCATAGCAGAGGTTCCGGGGCACACCATCATGAATGGCGGCGGCACCGGGCTTCAACGCCGCTTCCATGGTGGCGGCGGCGGGCAGCACTTCGTAATCAACCGCAATGGCTTCGGCAGCATCGCGCGCCTGCTGGCGTGTCGCGGCGATGGCAACGGCCACCGGGTCGCCCACATGCCGCACCTTTTCATGTGCCAGCACGGGATGCGGCGGTTCGGCCATGGACGAACCATCCTTGTTGTGGATTTGCCAGCCGCAGGGCAAGCCACCCACGCCATCTTTCGCCATATCGGCGCCAACATAGATTTCGACGACACCTGGCATGGAAGTGGCTGCCGAGATGTCCACTGATTTGATGCGGGCATGGGCATGCGGGCTGCGCAGGATCCAGGCATGCAATTGCCCGGGCTTATCCGCATCATCCGTGTAAGCGCCGCGCCCCTGCAGGAAGCGGAAATCCTCCTTGCGGCGGACGCTGGCACCGATGCCTTCAAACGGTGTCACCACGTTCATGTCTATCGCCTTTCATATTGTTTCGGAGCGGCCTTTGGCGGACCGCCTTACCAGGGCTTTCGCCCCTATCCATTAGTCGGCTGCGCGCGCCATCTCGCGGCGCTTGCCCTGCATCACTTCCGCCGCCGCCGCGATGGCCTTGACGATATTATGATAGCCCGTGCAGCGGCAAAGATTGCCTTCAAGCCCTTCGCGGATTTGCTGTTCCGTGATGCCATTCGGGTGCTTGTTCACAAGGTCAATCGCGCTCATCACCATGCCCGGCGTGCAGAAGCCGCATTGCAGCGCGTGGTATTCGCGGAAGGCTTCCTGCATCACATGCAGTGTGCCATCGGCATCCGCGAGGCCTTCAATGGTGGTCACATTCGCGCCATGGCACATCACCGCGAGCGTCGTGCAGGATTTCACGCTCTCGCCATTCACATGCACCACGCAGGCGCCGCATTGGCTGGTATCGCAGCCGACATGCGTGCCGGTCATGCGGAGCTTTTCGCGCAGCATTTCCACCAAAAGCGTGCGACCTTCAACTTCGGCGGTATGGGTTTGACCATTCACGGTCAGTGTCACCTGCGGCATAGCGCGTCTCCAAATTATGTTTTGCCCGGACCCTTAGCCCAGGATGTTCAACCCTTAGCCTCACCTGTGAGATGGGGCTTCGTCAAGCTTTTCAAGATGAAATTTTGCCTGCTGAAGGCGCCCCACCGCAAGGGGGCGCCCACCTGCTTCAGTGTTTTGCGATCAGCGCCGCTCCCTTGGCCCCGGCTAGGGGGTTTTCCGCCGCCGGGAGGTCATGCAAATGGCAGGCGGACCAATGCCCGGGCTCGGTCTGGTAGAGCGCGGGTTCATCCTGCCGGCAACGATCAAACGCATAGGGGCAGCGCGTGTGGAAGCGGCAGCCCTTGGGTGGGTTGATAGGGCTCGGCACATCGCCCTTAAGGATGACGCGTTCGCGCTGCGCGCCTGGCTCGGGCACCGGCACGGCAGATAGCAGCGCTTCCGTATAGGGGTGCTTGGGCGCGGCGAACAACTCCCGCTTCGGTGCCACTTCCACGATCTTACCGAGATACATGACCGCCACGCGATGCGTCATATGCTCCACAATCGCCAAATCATGGCTGATGAACAGCAAAGCGAGGCCGAGATCCTTCTGCAAATCCTGCAGCAGATTCACGATCTGCGCCTTGACGGACACATCCAGCGCCGACACCGCCTCATCGCAAATAATCAGATCAGGCTCGGCGGCGAGCGCACGGGCGATGCCGATGCGCTGGCGCTGCCCGCCCGAGAATTCATGCGGCCAGCGCCGAACGGCGTCACGCGGCAGGCGAACCCGGTCCATCAGATCGCCAACGCGTTTTTCAAGGTCAGCGGCATCCTTGGCCAGGCCGAAATTGCGGATCGGCTCCGCCAGGATATCGCGCACCCGCATGCGCGGATTGAGCGAGGAATAGGGGTCCTGAAATACCACCTGCATGCGCCGGCGGAGCGGGCGCAGCGTGGCCGCCGGCATATCGTCAATCCGGGTGCCATCCAAGGTTACCTGGCCGCCCGTGATGTCAAACAGGCGCAGAATGGCCTTGCCGACTGTGGATTTGCCGCAGCCGGATTCACCCACCAGGGATAGCGTTTCCCCTTTGGCGATGGAGAAGGAAATGCCATCCACCGCATAGACATAACCGGTGACCCCGCCCAGGAACCCGGCGCGGACAGGAAAGTGTTTCTTGAGGTCATGGACCTCGAGCAGAGGCGTGCTCATGCCGCGGCGGCCTCCGTCACGGCGTAATGACAGGCGACGATATGGCCGGGCACCTTTTCTTCGAGGCCCGGGGCGACGTTGCGACACAAATCGGTGCCATAGGTGCAGCGGCTGGCGAAGACGCAGCCTTCAAGCTTCTTCTTGAGGCTTGGCACCAGGCCCGGGATTTCCTGCAAGCGGGTTTCCGTCCCATTTAGCGAGGACCCCAGCTTGGGCACGGACCCGAGCAAGCCTTGCGTGTAGGGGTGGCGCGGATTGCGGAACAAAGGCCCGACCTTGGCTTCTTCCACCTTGCGCCCGGCATACATCACCACCACGCGCTCAGCAACTTCCGCGACCACGCCCAAATCATGCGTGATCAGCACAATGGCGGCACCCACGCGATGCTTGAGGTCGCGCATCAGATCGAGGATCTGCGCCTGGATGGTCACATCCAAGGCCGTGGTCGGTTCATCGGCAATCAGCAGCTTTGGGTTGCAAGCAAGCGCAATCGCGATCATCACGCGCTGGCGCATGCCGCCCGAAAGCTGATGCGGATATTCCTTCACGCGGCGTTCGGCTTCCGGAATGCCGACCAGCTTCAGCATCTCCACCGCGCGGTCTTCTGCCTGCTGCGTCGACATGCCTTGATGGAGGCGCAGCGTCTCGCCAATCTGGCGGCCCACCGTCAGCACCGGATTCAGTGACGTCATCGGTTCCTGGAAGATCATGCTGATCTCATTGCCGCGAATGTCGCGCATCGCGGGTTCCGAGACTTCCAGCAAGTTCTTGCCGTTGAAGCGGATTGCGCCGGCCATCTTGCCGGGTGGTTCCGGGATCAGGCGCAGGATGGACATGGCGGTGACGGATTTGCCGCAACCGCTCTCGCCCACAATTGCCAGGGTCTCGCCGGCCTCAACATGGAAGGACACGCCATCCACCGCGCGATTGATGCCATCGGGCGTGCGGAAATGCGTCTGCAGATTCTCAACTTCGAGCATTGCCATGGGTCAGAGCCTCTTTGCCATGCGCGGGTCGAGCGCATCCCGGAGACCATCGCCGAGAAGGTTCACGGCTAGCACGGTGATGGACAGGAAGATGGCGGGGAAGAACACGATATAGGGCTTCACCTGCCAAAGCGCACGGCCTTCGGCCATGATATTCCCCCAGGATGGGATGATCGGCGGCGTGCCGGCCCCGATGAAGGATAGGATGCTTTCCACAATCATGGCGGAAGCACAAATGTAGGTCGCTTGAACCGTAATGGGTGCCAGCGTATTCGGCAGGATATGGCGCCAGATGATCACCGGCGTGCGCGTGCCCGCCGCCACCGCGGCGTCCACGTAAGGTTGCTCACGGAGCGAAAGCACCACGCCACGCACCAGGCGGGAGACGCGCGGGATTTCCGCAATAGTGATGGCGATGATCACATTCTGCACCGAACCGCGCGTGAGTGCCATGAGCGCAATGGCGAGCAGGATCGGCGGGATGGACATCATGCCATCCATCACACGCATGATGATGCTATCGGCCCAGCGGATGAAGCCGGAGATCATGCCAATGGTGAGCCCGATGATGGAAGCCAGCACCGCCACCGAAAACCCGACCAGCAGCGACACCCGCGCGCCGTAGAGCACACGCGAATAGATATCGCGGCCAAGCATATCTGTGCCGAACCAATACATCGCCGATGGTTCACGCGTGCGCCGCGCGGGGGCGAGTGCTGTTGGGTCGGTGGTGAAGAGGAGGGGCGCAAAAATCGCGATCAGCACCATGAGCGTGACCAGCGACCCGCCAATGGCAATCGCCGGGTTGCGCCGCATGAAGCCGACAAACCCGCCACGCGCCCTGACCGGCGGCATGATATCGGGCAACGAGGGCGCCACTGCGACATTCGCGGCGGTGATGCCCTTGGGGTCGAGGATGGAAGCAGACATCAGTATCTGATCCTCGGGTCCAGAATGGTATAGAGTAGGTCAATCATGAGATTCACCAGCACATAGACAAAGGAAAACAGCAGCACGACGCCCTGAATGACCGGGTAGTCACGCCTCAGAATGGCATCCACGGTAAGCCGCCCAAGGCCCGGGATGGCAAAGACGCTTTCCGTCACCACCGCACCACCGATCAGCAACGCGATGCCAATGCCGATCACGGTTACAATCGGCACGGCGGCATTCTTCAAAGCATGCAGGAACAAGATGTTGCGTTGCCCGGCGCCCTTGGCGCGGGCAGTGCGGATGTAATCCTGTTGCAGCACTTCCAGCATGGTTGCGCGCGTGATGCGTGCGATCAGCGCAATATAGACTGTTCCCAGTGCAACAGCGGGCAGGATCAAATTCTGGAACCAGGGGAAGAAGCCCTGCTTCAATGGCGTATATCCCTGCACCGGCACCCAATCAAGTTCCAGCGCAAAAATATAGGCCAGCACATAGCCGACCACAAAGACGGGGACGGAAAAGCCGAGCACGGCAAAGCCCATCACCGTGCGATCAATCGTCGTGCCCTGCTGCCAGGCGGCGATCACCCCCATCGGGATGGCGACCGAAACCGCCAGGATGAGGGTGATGATCATGAGCGACAGCGTAGGTTCAATACGCTGCTGGATCATGGTTGAAACGGGCAGATTAGTGAAAATCGAAACGCCGAGATCACCCTGAAGAATACGCCAGACCCATTCCCCGAATCGGATCAAGAATGGCCGGTCGAGGCCAAGGCTGGCGCGGATGCGTTCTACGTCTTCAGGCGTGGCCTGATCGCCTGCAATCACCGCAGCCGGATCACCGGGCGCGACATAAAGCAGGCTGAAGACAAACAGCGCGACAAAGGCCATCACCGGAATGGTGGCCAAGACGCGTCGAACGATATAGGCGAACATGATCCTAGTCTACCTAATACTGTTACTGTCAGGACTTGGAAACGTTCCAGAAGAACGGTATCGGTGCGCCAATCACGCCTAACACATTCCGTCGCCAGGCCTGGAAGACCTTGTAGAAACCTGTCGGAAGGTACGTGACATGACTCATTGCCGCGGAATTCATCTCGGCAACGGCAGCCTTTTCTGCGTCAAGGTTCGGAGCATCAAACCACTTATTGCGCGCGGCTTCCACCGCATTGTCTGTTGGCCAACCAAACCAGGCACCATCACCATGGGCGCGAAGGGCAAGATAGGCTGCCGGATTGGTACAGTCAGCGCCGGCGTGCCAGGTGTGGAAGATATGCCAGCCACCCTGACCGGGCAGGGATTTGGATGCGCGACGTTGACCAACTGTACCCCAATCGGTGGCAACAAAATCCACACGCATGCCGATGGAGCTTAGCAATGCATTGGTAACCTCCCCCATCGCTTTCAGTGGCGCCTGATCCTGCGCCACCAGCACGGTGATCGGCTGACCATTATAGCCAGATTCAGCGAGCAACCGGCGCGCCGCATCAATATTCCGCGGTCCCTTGAGGATGTCGCCACCTGCTTCCGAGTAGAGCGGCGTTCCAGGTGTGAAGAAGGACGGCAGAGTCTGCCAAAGGCTCCGGTCATCGCCAACAACAGCGCGCATGTAGTCTTCCTGGCTGAGGGCCATCGCGACTGCGCGGCGCGCACGCACGTCATTAAAGGGGGCGTGAAGATGGTTGAACCGGAAGGCGCCGATATTGCCAAGTGGATCCTGAATATCCACCTGAACATTTCGGTTGCGACGCAGCGAGGGAATCAGATCCGTCAAGGGACTTTCCCACCAGTCAATTTCACCATTCATGAGCGCGGCTGATGCCGTGGCTGGGTCCGGCATGATGATCCATTCAATACGATCCAGATTCATGCGTTTGCCGCCGGCAAGCCAGGAAACAGGCTCATTGCGCGGAACATATTGATCGAACTTGGTGAAGACAGCTTTGGCGCCCGGCACCCATTCATTGCGCACAAAGCGCATTGGGCCGGAACCGACAAACTCACTTACCTGCTGGAAAGGATCGGTCCGCGCAAGCCGTTCCGGCATGATGAAGGCCATAGGCGTATTGTTCTTGCCCAGCGCTACCAGCATTTTCGGGTAGGGCGACTTCAGGCGCCACCTGAAAGTGCGATCGTCAACCGCGGAAACAGGCTCCTCCTGGATGGCGCGGATCATCTGTCCCATGCCATCGCGCACCGCCCAACGGTTGAGCGAGGCCGCCACATCCTGCGCGCGGACAGCCTCACCATCATGAAAGCGCAAACCCTCACGCAGCTTGAAGGTCCAGGTCTTGCCGCCGTCGGTTAATTCCTCGCTTTCGACCATCTGGCGCTTCGGTTCCAGCTTGTCGTCAAAGCCATAGAGCGTGTCCCACACGAGACAGGCGGCATTGCGCACCACATATTGAGTGCCCCAGATGGGGTCGAAATTGGCCAGATTGGCCTGCGGCACGAAGCGCAACGTGCGCGCGGCGGCGCCCTGAGACAGCGCCGGGGCTGAGACCCCAGCTGTGCCAGTCAATGCCGCAACGCCGGCAGTTGCCTTGAGGAAATTTCTACGATCCATCATCCGTCTCCCATTCTGTGTTCGGGGCAGCACAGTCTGCCCAGGTTCAAGTCACTCTGCCTTGCCAAAAAGCATGGCAAAGCAAGAAACCTCGTTAGCCTGCTTTGAGTGCGGCGCAAATAGCCTAATTGACTGGCCGGCCTCCTTGGCTTGGCACAGGCGATGCACGGCCCATGCCATCAATGGCTTGCGGCCCCGCCCCTCAGCCCCGCCTGATGCCCCAGTAAAGTGCCAAGCCCGGCACGCGCCCGGTCAGATTGGCGCGCAAGGCGGTCATGGATTTATAGGCACCAAGAGGAATATACGGCAGCTCATCCATCGCCACCGTCTGCATATCCCGCGCGATGGACTGCTGCGCAGCAAGATCCGGCGTATCGAACCAGGCATCGCGCAATTCCTCAAGCCTCGGGATATCCGGCCAACCGAACCAGGCATTGGTGCCATTGCCCCGCAGCGGGAAATGCGCCGCCGGATCAGCGAAATCAAAGGATGAGAAGGAGGTGAACAGCATGGACCAGCCGCCGCGCTCCACCGGCTCACGCGAGGTGCGGCGCTGCACCGTGGTGCCCCAATCGCTCAACACAATGTCGGCATTGAAGCCAAGCCGGCGCACCAGATCGGCGCCCACCTGCGTGAGTGCCGCTGGCACCAGAATATCGGTGGGCCCAATCAGCCGCATGGTCTGGTTGGTGTAGCCCGCTTCGCGCATCAGGGCCCGCGCACGGTCAATGCTGCGCGGCCCCATGAGCGGCGCGAGCCCAGCGTCATTGGCCAGAGGCGTACCGGGTGTGAAGAGCCCAACGCCAGTGTTATACAGCGCCGGGTCTGTACCCACGGCGGCCTGCATGAAAGTTTCCTGGCTGATGGCAGGCAGCAGTGCCCGACGCAGCGCCTTGTTGTTGAAAGGCGGGTGCAAATGATTGACGCGCAGAATGCTTCCAAGCGGCAGCGGGTCAATCGCTTCAATCACCACCTGCCGGTTGCGCCGCAAAAGCTGCTGCACTTCCGGTGGCGGTTGTTCATACCAGTCAATCTCACCGGTTTGCAAAGCAGCAGACGCAGTCGCAGCATCCCCAATGATATGCCATTCCACGCGATCAAAATGTGCGATTTTTGGCCCGGCGGTCAGGCTTTGTGTCCCGGATTGCACGGGTACATAATCAGCGAAGCGCTCATAGACCACCAGGCTGCCGGAATTGAATTCATTGGCCTTGAAGCGGAAGGGCCCGGAGCCGATGGCCTCACGCACCTGCTGGAAGGGATCGGTCTTGGCGAGGCGCTCTGGCATGATGAAGGCGGGGCTATTGGAAACCTGAGCCAGCGCATGGAATAGCAGCGGGAAGGGTTTTTTCAGCCGGAGGCGGAGGCGCGTATCATCCACCACCAGAATATCATCCGTGACGGTCGCGAGCTTCTGGCCGAAGGGATTGCGCCGCATCCAGCGTTGCAGGCTTGGCACCACATCCTGCGCGCGCACCGGCTCTCCATCATGGAATTTGAGGCCCGGTCGCAGCGTGATGGTGACACTGCGCCCGCCATCATCGCTGCTATGGCCTGCGGCCATTTGCGGATGGGGCCTGAACTGCGCGTCCATCCCATACAGCGTATCGAAGACCATATGCCCGAAATTGCGGGTGATATTCGCCGTCGTCCAAATAGGGTCGAGGCTGGTGAGGTTCGCCTGTGGCACCATTTTCAGCACGCGGTTCTGCGCCGGCTGCGCAATGGCGATGCTGGGCAGCGAGCTTGCCGCTGCGGCGGCGGCACCGAGTTTGAAGACATCCCGACGTTGCATGTGAGCCACCCTTCTGGTTTGCCCTTATCAAGCCCGCTTGCGGCTGGTGGCGCAAGCGCGATTTGGCCTCAGTCCGGTCTATGGCCGAAGCCCAGGGCCGGTTCGGGGGCAGCCTCTATCCAGATTGCCTTGCTTTGCGTCAGTTCCGTCAAAACCTCCTGCCCCGAGGAGCGACCATGACCTGAGGCGCCAAAGCCGCCAAAGGGCACGGAAACGTGAATGGTGCGATAGCCATTCACCCAAAACGTCCCTGCCCTCACCCTGGCCGCCACGCGATGCGCTCGGCCCAAATCACGCGTCCAGACCGCGCCAGCGAGACCGAAGGACGTAGCATTGGCCAGCGTTACGGCTTCATCCTCATCCTCGAAGGGGATGGCGGCGACGACGGGGCCGAAGATTTCCTGCTGGGCTGGCCGGGCCTCATTGGAAAGCCCGGCGAGCAAGGTGGGCGGCACCCAAAAGCCGCCTTGGGGCAGCGCGGCGGGTTTTTCGGCGGCCAATACAGCAGCGCCGGAAGCGGCACCGGCGGCAAGCAATTCCCGCACATGGGCAAATTGCCGCGCATTGGCCACAGGGCCCATTTCCGTTGCGGCGTCCATAGGATCGCCCAGCCGAATGCGGCGCTGAGCGTCAGCAAGCGCGGCGACAAACCGATCATGCAAGCGGCACTGCACCAGAAGCCGCGATCCCGCGACACAGGATTGCCCGCTGCCGGCATAGATCGCCTGCTGAGCGCCTTGGATGGCACTGGCGAAATCGGCATCGTCGAAGACGATATTGGCACTTTTGCCGCCAAGTTCGAGCAAGCTCGGCACGCCACGCGCGGCGGCACTTGTGGCAACGGCGCGCCCTGCCGCGACGCCGCCAACAAACACCACCTTGGCGATTTCGGGGGCAGCAAGTAGCGCCGTACCAGTGCCCTGTCCCGGCCCGGCGATCACCTGAAACAGGCCGCGCGGCAGCCCGGCTTGCTCGGCAAGCGAGCCCAGTACGAGGGAGGTCAGCGGTGTAAATTCAGATGGCTTCAGCACCACCGCATTGCCGGCTGCGAGCGCTGGAAAGACATTCCAGCCAGCGGTGAAAATCGGCGCATTCCAAGGCGTGATGGCCAGTACCACGCCAAGCGCCTCACGCTTCACCATGACGGTGTGGCCGGAAGGCACGGGAATGATCCGGCCTTCAATCTTGTCGCACCAGCCGGCCCAGTATTCTGCCATTTCCGCGACACGGGCGACTTCCGTGCGGGTGTCGCGCAAGGGTTTGCCAGTTTGCGCGGATTCCAAGCGCGCAAGGTTCTCCGCATATTGCCGCAGCAAGGGCGCGATGGCCCAAAGTCGGCGGCCGCGTTCGGCGCCACTCAACGCCTGCCAATCACCCTGCGCGCGCGCCGCGCTGCTGGTGGCTTCAGCGATAAGGCCCGCGCCTGCGCTGGCATAGTCGAGTAGCGCCTCCCCGTTTGTTGGGTCTTGCAGGGTGATGATGGCGCCATCGCCCGGGATAATCTCGCCATTCAACAGGCTGCCGGTGCGCCCACCCAAAAGCGCGGTGACTTCGGCGGTGAGAACGGCTTTGGCGCTGAAGGGGGTCATGGCTTGGCTCCTGTAAAAAGCGCTGCCGAGAGGCGGTTGAAATCGGCCTCATCCGGCACGGCGTCGCGCCATTCCTGCCACAACGCGGCGGCGCGGCCGGTTGCATGCAGCGATACATCCAATTCCCGCGCGAGTTCCAGCGCGAGACCGACATCCTTGCGCATCAGCCCTGCGCTGAAACCTGAGTCAAAGCTGCCGGGGATGATCCAGCGCGGCCAATTTACCTCGGTTACCGCGGAACGGCCCGAGGCGCCATTCAACACCGGCAAGAGCGCTTCCGGCGAAACCCCCGCGGCGGCGCCGAGGCGCAGCGCCTCACCGGTGGTGACCAGATGGCTTGCGACGAGCAGATTATTCACCAGCTTCGCCACCTGCCCGGCCCCGGATGGCCCGATGTGCAAAAGCCGTGCAGTCAAATGTTGCAGGATGGGTGTTGCACGTTCGAGGCCGGCGGCATCGCCACCCACCATCATGGCCATGCCGCCCGCCGCAGCACCCGCAGGGCCGCCTGAGACCGGTGCATCCAGATAGAAAACGCCCTGCGCTTTCGCCTGTTCCGCGAAACCGCGCACGGCGCGTGGCGAAAGGGTGGAGGTGTCAATGATTACAGCGCCTTGCGGCAAGGCGGGCATTGCGTGGCTCAGCACTTCGGCCACCGCGGCATCATGCGGCAGGGAAAAAAGTGTGATCTCAGCGATGCTGTCCGCGAGATCAACGCCGATGCTGGCGCCGGCTTGGCGTGCGGCATCGCGCTTGCCAGGGTCCAAATCCCAGGCGCTTGGCTTGTGGCCGGCCTCAAGAAGCCGCTTGAGCATCGCCATGCCCATATTACCGAGACCGATTACTGCGACCACTGACGCCTCCCCCTCAAACCTGGACTCTCCGGCGCTTCCCATAGCGCTGCAACGCCGCCAGGGCCAAGGCAGTTTGCGCCGCGCCTTTCCTGCGTTACAGGCACGCATGGCGTTCCAGACCATCCTCACCCGGCTTGAAGGCATGATCGGCCCTGCGCGTTTTGGCGTGCTGATGGAATTTTTGCGCTTCGGTGTAGTGGGCACGATTGGCTTTGTGGTGGATACGGCGGTGCTTTATGCGGGCCTGGCGCTGGGGCTTGGGCTTTATGGCGGACGCGCGGTTTCCTACCTGGTGGCGGCGACCACGACCTGGGCGTTGAATCGGTTATGGACCTTTCGCGGGCGCGGTGGTGGCCTTGTTCATCAGCAATGGGCGCTGTTCCTGCTGGTCAATCTGGTGGGCTTTGCGATGAATTACGGCACCTATGCCGCGTTGGTCGCCTTTGTGCCGCTTGTGGCGGTGCATCCGGTGCTGGGTGTCGCTGCCGGGGCAATTGCTGGGATGTTCGGCAATTTCGTGCTGTCGCGCCAATTGGTGTTTCGCATCAAAAACTAGGCGCGGCGGAATGGGTAAGCCCGCTGCGCCTTTCGGTCTTCAGCTGCGGACCAGGCTGCACCCGCCGTCATTGAGCGGGCGGAAAGCTTCGTCACGTTCCGTTGTTTGCAGCAGCTTGTAATAGTCGAAAGCGCCCCTGCTCTCTTCGGGCTTTTTGACCTCGAAAAGATAGGCCGGGTGCAGCTTGCGGCCATCGGGGCGGATGCTGCCAGGGCCGAAGCAATCATCATCGCAAGGAATGGCCTTCATGCGCGCAACCGTTGCCGCGCCATTCTGCTTGGCTGCGGCGGCGCCCATGTCGGCAACCGTCTTCAGATAATGCAGCGGCGCGGCATAGGTGCCGGCATGATTCATGCAAAGTGCATTCTGGCCAATCTGTGGCCGGATGCGCGTAGAAAAGGCGCGGGTCCGGTCGTTCAAATCCCAATAGAAGGTTTCCGTACAGACCAGCCCCTGCGCCGTCTGCAAGCCAAGCGCATGCACATCGGGCAAGAACATCAGAAGACTTGCGAGTCTGGTCCCGCGCCGGGTGATACCAAATTCCGCGGCCTGCTTGATGCAGTTGATGGTATCGCCACCCGCATTGGCAAGGCCGATGACCTTGGCGCGCGAAGCTTGCGCCTGCACCAAGAAGGACGAGAAATCAGTGGTGCCCGGGAAGGGTGTGCGCACCTGGCCGAGAACCCGCCCGCCGGCATTACGCACAAAATTACCCGTATCGCGTTCCAACGCATGACCGAAGGCGTAATCCGCCGTGATGAAAAACCAGCTATCCCCGCCCGCCTTCACGGTCGCACCGCCGGTGGATTTCGCGAGCATATAGGTATCATAGGTCCAATGCACGGTATTGGGCGTGCAGGCGCGCCCGGTCAGATCCGAGGTCGCGGTCGAGGTGCTTATGAATACCTTGTTCTTTTCGCGCACGATATCCGCGACAGCCAGCGCGACCGAGGAAGCGCCGCCATCAAGGATCAGGTCAACACCTTCGCGATCAATCCATTGCCGCGTAAGATTTGACCCAACATCCGGGCGGTTCTGGTTATCGCCAAAAAGCACTTCGACATTGAAGCCGCGATTGCCCAGCTCGGCAGCCGCTTGGCGCGCACAGGCAAGTGAAGTCGGACCAGAAACATCGCGATACATGCCAGAAAAATCACACAATAGCGCCATCTTGATGGTATTGGCAGCCTGCGCCTTTGCGCTCCGCCAGGGCAGGCCACCAATGCCGGTGCCAATGCCCGCCCCGGCCGCAAGGGCCGTGCGACGTGTTATATTCATGACTTTTCCTCCCAAAACGGTTCTAAGCCTTTGCGGCTTGGCGAAGGCTACGCCTTTTGCAAGTAAGGTAAAGCCCCCGTTTATGCAACGATGAACGGTTTTTCAGGGTAAGTTTGAATATCGATAGTCGTTACCTTTTCCCCCCTTATCGACCGGCGTGGCCCGGCGCCACGCCAACTCATCAGCACGTCAATCCGGGCGGATATTATTCTCCCGTACCACACGACCCCAGGTCGCGATTTGGGCAGAAAGGAATTGCGTAAAGGCGGCTTCGCCTTGCGGGTTGAGATCGATGCCAAGGCCGATGATGCGTTGGCGGAGTTCTGGCACATCCAAGGCCTTGCGCACTGCCGCTTCCATGCGCGCCTTGATCGGCTCCGGCAGGCGCGCGGGGCCAAGGAAACCCCAAAAAGCCCGCGAATCAACCCCCGTAATGCCAAGTTCCGTCATGCTCGGCACATCCGGGATATTGGGGCTGCGCCTGGCGCTGGTTTGCGCAAGGGGCACCAGCGTGCCGGCATCAATATGCACGCCAATGGCGGGGCGGGTTGCGATCGGCAAATCCACCTCACCCGCCGCAGCCGCGACCGCAAGCGGCCCACCACCACGATAGGGCACATGCACCAGCTTGAAGCCGCCAGCGCGCTGGATAAGTTCCATGGTGAGATGCGCGAGGCTGCCATTGCCGATGGTGCCATAGGTGACGGTCTCGGGCTTGGTCTTCGCTGCCGCCACAACATCAGCAAAACTGCGATAGGGACGTGAGCGATGCGCGGTCAGCACCATGGGTGCGGTGCCGAACAATAAAAGCGAGGTCAAATCCCGTTCGGTATCAAAGCCCATATTCGGGATCAGCGCCGGATTAACCGCATGCGTGTCAAACACGATCAGCCAGGTATTGCCATCGGGCGCCGCACGCGCGACCTGCGCGGTGCCGAGTGACCCGGAAGCGCCGCTGCGATTTTCGACAATAAAGGGCACGCTAAATTCGGCCTGCAAATGGGGTTGCAGCAGCCTCGCCAAAGCATCGGTGGAACCGCCCGGTGGGAAAGGCACTACGATACGGACCGAGCCGCTGGGCCAAGCGGCTTGCGCTTTGGCGATATGCGGTGCGGCCAAAAGGCCGGGCATGGCGGCAAGGATGATGCGTTTGGTGATCATGTCAGATTTCTCCCGGTCTTTGGTGCTTCAGCTTTTTGGCGCGGGCGGTGTGGTTTTTGCGGCCATCAGTGCGCGTCTGATTTCGGCCTCGGCCTTGTCCAATTCAACCGCCGCATCGACACGCTGTAAGCGTGCACGTTCGGCAATAGTCAGGCTATCTCCAATGGTTGCCACCAGCAGCTGATTGGCCTGCTTCACCGCGGCCAGATCAAAAACGCCACGCTCGATTTCATTCCGCGCCTCGGCATTACCCTGGCGGAGCCGCTCAGCATTCGCGGTAAGCAATTGATTGGTCAGGTCATTTGCCTGCTTCAGCATCTGGCCTGCATCGCGCATGCGCTGAATGGCGAGTGCTTGCGCCAATTGCTGGCGCCACAACGGCACGGTATTGGCGACCACGGATTGAATCTTTGCCGCCAGCGCTTTGTCATTTTCCTGAATGAGCCGGATGGAAGGCAGCGCCTGCATCGCAACCTGCCGCGTCAGGCGCAGATCATGGATGCGCCGATCAAGCTCATCACGCGCCGCGCGCAAATCCCGCAGCTTCTGTGCAGCGAGCGTATCCTCTGACGTTGCCTTCGCCTCCGCTTCCGGGATCGCGGTGCTGTCCGTGTTGTTCAGCACTATCTCGCCGGCCGCGATGTGATCGCCAAGGCCATGGAACCAATCAAGCGTTGCGCCATAGAGACGTTCCAGCTTTTCGACATCTTCCAACAGCCGCGTGCGATGCGCATCCAGTTTGTCGCCAATCGCCTCGACCTGGTCCTTCAGCCCCTCATAGCGGCTGATCACCTGCGCGGCTTCGGCCCCCGCCTTGTTGAATAAGCGCGCAAAAAAACTCGGCTTTTCCACAAGCCCCGAAACGTCAAAGCCGCGCAGCGCGGTCAGCAAGTTGCCGAGTGTGTGCCCCGCCTCCGCCGCTTCGCGGTTTTTCGCCCCTGCCAGCATGGCATCGGCTGCCGCCGAGGCGCGGGTTTGCGCTTCTTGCCCGAAGCGAAGCACGGCAGCCGGGTCTGTCACGTCAAGCTGCGCGGCGAGGCGTTCAACCTCGGCCCGGCGTTCTTCAGCGGTGGTGACGATTTCGCTCATGAATAGCCTTCCTCGCGCAGCCTATCGGCCAGCACTTTCACTTGGATATCGAGTGCTGCGTTCTCCTCGGCGCGGAGGTCATCCCGCAAGCGCCGTGCAGCGGCCTCAAGATCACGTAGCAGCGCGCCAAGCGCGGGCGGTGGTGCCACGCCGGCTTCAAGCCGTGTCACGATGCGTTCCAGCCCATCCAGATGCACGGCGAGGAAGCGGCGCGCGCGGGCAATGCCTTCGGGCCGCGCTTCCAGATCATCCAGCGCCTGGCCAATCGCCTGCGCCACCGGGATCAGGCGCGGTTCATTGCCGCGCGCTGCGATGGCCGCAACCCCTGCCAGCCGGATGCGCGCATCCGCAAGCGGGCCAGAGGGCGGCGGCGGAGGTGGCGCGGGCGGCGCGGCTTCCGGGATTTCGGCATAAAGCAGCCGTGTGCCGCCCCAGGCGCCGAGCGCAAACAACGCCCCAATGATCGGCCCTGCCCCGGCGCCAAGCCCGGTGGCGAGGCCAGCCGCCACGCCCATGAGCATGGCGGCACGCTTGGCGTCGCCTTTCCTGCCGCGCTTCATCACGCGTGCAGCAATGAAGGGAAGGCCAATGCCGAGCAGGCAGCCAATCAGCGCTGTCTGGCGCATGGCAAACAGGTTGAACAGCGTGGCGGGAATCAGCGCTAGCCCCATCATCGGCAGCAGCCAAAGGCGCCAAAAACTATTCAAAGCCCGAACACCGAAGCAACCGCACGCCAGAGCGCCAGCATGCCCGCCAAGGCCATGGTGCCGCCCAGCAGCATGAAGCCAAGCCAGCGCTTCAGGCCCACAGGTAGGGTTGGGGTCGGTGGCGCTGGCAAAGGCGCGTTGCGGTTTTGGCTCACGAGCCCTTACATCGCCTTTGCGACGAGCCCTATCAAGACCGGCCATGAACAGGAGTTACACCATGGAACAAATCGCCGTCATCGGGGCCGGGTTGATTGGCCGTGCCTGGGCCGTGGTGTTCGCCCGCGTCGGACATAGCGTGCGGATTTGGGACCCGGTGACGGGGGTTTCTACAACGGCCCTCGGCCTTATCCGGCAGAGCCTGCAGGATTTGGCCGATGCCAGGCTGATCACCGAAGCGCCTGCCGTGATTGCCGCGCGCATCAGCGCTGCCGCCAGTATGGAAGGATCTGTCGCGGGTGCTGCGCATGTGCAGGAAAACGGCCCGGAGCGGGTGGAGCCGAAGCGCGAGATTTTCGCGCGGCTTGATGCGCTGTGCGGGCCAGATGTGGTGCTGGCATCCTCAACCTCCGGCATTCCAGCCAGCGCCTTTACCGAGGGGCTGGCGGGGCGCGCGCGCTGCCTGGTCGCGCATCCGGTGAACCCGCCCTATCTGGTTCCCCTCGTGGAATTGGTTGGCGCGCCCTGGACCGCGCCGCAAGTGGTGGCACGCACGCGCGCTTTGATGGTGCGTGTGGGCCAGGTGCCGGTGACCGCGATGAAGGAAACCCGCGGCTTTGTGCTGAACCGGCTGCAAGGCGCATTGGTTGCCGAAGCCTTCCGCCTGGTGCGCGATGGCGTGATGAGTGTTGAGGATGTGGATGCCTGCGTGAAAGATGGGCTTGGGCTCCGCTGGTCCTTCATGGGGCCGTTTGAGACGATTGATCTGAACGCGCCGGGTGGGGTTGCGGATTACGCCGCGCGGTTCGGTGGGCTCATGGGCGCGATTACGGAGGAACAGACGCCGTTTTTGTATGATGAAGCAACAGTTTCGCGCGTCACGGCAGAACGCCGCGCGGCACTGCCCTTGGAGAAAATTGGTGAGCGCTCGGCGTGGCGGGACCGGCGGTTGATGGGGGTGATCGGGCATAAGCGGAAGGTGGGGGAATAGGCGCCGGTGAAGCGCTACCAGTGAGAAGAGGTCCTTGGATTCAACTGATCCGATCAGGCGGAATTTTGACGTGAACTACAATCAGGGCACCATCTCGCGCAGAAAAATTTGGATAGTATGTGTGAGCGTTGGCATATTCTGGTTTTTCTTGTTGGCCTGCCACTAATCTATAGATTATACCTGAACTATCGAGACACTCCCTTCAAGGTTGCCCATTATGGCGGGCTCGTGGTTGACCCAAAAAAACATCCTGGCTTTTCGGAAGTTGAACTTCCAAGGCCATGTCTGTGTTGGTAGACCCGAATATGATAGCGGCAATGGTGTTTTTATTACGAATTCAATGATATCGAACAGGTTCCTAGACCTTCAAGGGCTCTCAAAGTAAGAAAACCCGATGACCTAGCCACTGCATTTGATGATCCAAAGCGCAATAATTTCTTTTTCATCTTGCTCGATCAGAATGGTGATTGCCGAGAGTATTCATTTTCGGTAGCGAAAGAACAGGGCGGTAAAGAATTTTTTTTTGTACACTCACGATATTCCCCTACAGTAACCGCATTTGAAGCGAGTTTCACGCGGGTTTGAGTTTGGCAGTTTTTGTCTGGCTGGTCACCTCCGTGTTGCTGATTTTTTGCATGTCCTTGGTGAATGCGCGGATGGGCGTGCGCCCATTCATGCCGCGGCCCTGATGGGGCCGCCTGGTGTTGTATCCTTCGAGGTAGTCATCAAGGACGGCCTGCATCTCCTCGAGGGTCTCAAACCAGGTGCGCCGCCCCTCAACCCGGAAATGCTCGTCGAGCAGGGTGCGGTGGAAGCGTTCAAGGATGCCATTGGATTGCGGGCGCCTCACGCGGGTGGTGCGGTGGGCAATGTCCTTAAGTTGCAGGAATAATTCATAAGGATGCTGGTCGGGCCTGCCGCAGAACTCCCGCCCATTGTCGGAGAGTACGGTCTCGATCTTCCCTTCATGCGCCTCAAAGGTCGGCAGGACATCACTATTCATCAGATGCACCGCGGTGACCGGCAGCTTCGATGGGTAGAGCCTGGCCCAAGCGTAGGGGGAATGGCAGTCAATCGCCGTCTGCAGAAAGATCTTCCCGACGCCCTTCAAGTATTTTCAAGCCAAGCGGCATCGCCTAGCGGCTCGGAAAATACGAATTTGCCACAGATGCCGACAAAGAAGGTATCAGCGGCGTCAAGCGCGCCGGTGTAGGGCGCTTCGATGTGGCGCTCGCGGAATTTTGGGCTGAAGCGTTCCAGCACGCGGGTTTGTTCCTCGGTCAGCGTGATGGTCCGCTCAGCGGTTGCCTTTTCCAGCCGCAGCAGCCTTTCGTGTTTGGTCAATAGGTTATGGCGCATCCAGACACCGCGCACACCGCCTGAGGAGAACTGCAGCCCCTTCAACCGCAGTTCCTGCTCGACACGCGTGGCGCCGTGGCAGGGATGGGCAAGGGCGTGGTCGAGGATCGCGGCCTCGATCCCGGCCGCAACGCGGTTCGAATGAGGCCCCTTGGCGCCAGGCAGGCGGTCTATCAGGCCGTCCGCCCCATAGGTCTGGAAGTTCCGCCTGATTTCGTAGAATTGCTGACGGGAATAGCCCATCACCTTGCAGGCGCGGCTCACATTCGACAATTCAGCGGCGATTTCGAGCAACGACAGCTTGCGTCGTGCTACCTTGTCTTTCGTGGTCATCATCGTGGTCTTTCGTGTTTGAGGGTTGTGTCGCAACGCCATCAAAGCCGCTTCCACGCAGTCCGGCCACCGCGAACCGGGCGCGCAGACTCTTACGGTCCGCGCCCGGTTCCGCCGGTGGCCTATGTCAGGGGATTACCGTAGGGAGACAAGTGGGTTACTGAATTCAAATACGAGACCCGCCTTTCTTCCATGCCGCCGCAGTGCGCGCCATTGGCGGAGGCCCTGGCGCTTTGTGAGTCATGGTGGGGGATTTGGCAGCGACGAGGGGAATGCTTTTTTGCGTTTCGTGAGCCAAGAAATTGATGGATGCGCGCCTATTGGAAATCGCCCGTACCGCTACTTCGCCTGCAAAAACGCGAGGCTTTCGCCTTCCAACATCACCGCCGTCAGCCCCCCGCCGGACCAGGCGGCGGTATCAATGCAAATGCGGTTTTCCCGCACCACCGGGATGAACCCTGCCGTATGCCCATGCACCACCACATGCCCATGATCGCGCGGGCTATTCAGGAAATCATGCCGGATGCGCAGCAAATCCTCACGGGATTGATCTTTCAGCGCGACCCCTGGGCGAATGCCGGCGTGGACGAAAAGATAGCCGCCTTCCTCATGCCACAGCGCCAAATCGCGCAGGAACCGGCGCTGATGCGGGGAAATCGCCTCGGGCCAGCTCTCACGCCGTGCATCGGGCGCAACACCCCAGGAATCGAGCGTCGTCCTTCCCCCGCCCCACAGCCAATCCGCTGCCGCCGCACCATCACCCGCAAGCGCGCCAAGCATGGTTTCTTCATGATTGCCCATCAGATGCAGCGTGGGCAGGTGAGGAATGGGATCGCCGTTGGAGAGGTAATCCACCACGCCGCGTGAGTCTGGCCCCTTATCCACGTAGTCACCCAAATGGATCAGCATGGCGGAAGCCACGGGCCGGCGACGCAAATCCTCGGCAATTTGCGCGTGCAGATCACGGAGTTGTGGCAACGTGCCATGAATATCGCCAATGGCGTAAAGGCGCCGTCCGCGCGGCAAATGCCCAGGTGCACCACGTATTTCCATCACTTTGGATCCGCCCTTGGGTCCAAGGCATCGCGAAGCCCGTCGCCGACCAAATTGAAGGCCAGCACGACCACGAAAATCGCGAGCCCCGGCATGATGGACAGCCAGGGCGCCTGAGTCAAAAACCGTTGCGCGCTATTCAGCATGGACCCCCAGGAAGGCGCCGGTGGCTGCTGCCCGAGCCCCAGGAAGGAAAGCGACGCTTCGGCGATGATCGCTTCTGCAATCGCGAGGCTCGCCTGCACCAGCAAGGGCGGGATGATATTGGGCAACACATGAAAAAGCCCTATGCGCCAGGGCGGATTACCAAGCGCGCGTGCTGCTTCCACCCAATCGGTTGAATTCGCATCCAAGGCCATGCCGCGCGCCAGCCGCACGAAAACGGGCGATGCGGTAATGGCAATCGCCAGCATGGCATTTTCCAAGGCCGGCCCCAGAAACGCCGCCAGCGCAATCGCCAGAATGAGAAACGGCACGGAGAGCATGGCATCCGCCACGCGTGATATCAGCCCATCCACCCAACCGCCTATCAACCCCGCCAGCAAGCCAAGCGGCACACCGATGAACAGCGCGCCGAGTACCGAAATCACGCCCGCCATCAGCGACGCCCGCGCGCCCCAAATGACGCGGGAGAGTACGTCGCGCCCATTTTCATCCGTGCCGAACCAATGCTCGGCGGAAGGCGGCTTGCGGATGCGGGTCCAGCTTGTTTGCAGCGGATCATAAGGCGCGATGAAGGGGGCGAGCAGCGCCATCAGCACAAACGCAACCACCACCACCAGGCCAACCGCCGCCAGCTTTTGGCGAAAGAAGCGTTTCAGCGCGCGGCGCGCCGGACTTTCGCCCATGGTGATGGCCGGCGCATTCATGCCTGACGCAGCCGTGGATTGAGTGCCATGTACAAAAGATCAGCCACCAGTGAGAGCAGCACGAAAATCAAGGCGGTGGCGAGCACAACACCCTGCACCACCGGGTAATCCCGGTTGAATACCGCATCCACAATCAGCTTGCCAAAGCCCGGAATGGTGAAAACCTGCTCGGTGAGCACAGCACCCGCGAGCAACCGGCCGAATTCAATGGCGCCCAGGGTCACTACCGGGATCAGCGCATTCCTCAGCGCGTGTTTCCAGATCACCACGCGTTCTCGCAGCCCTTTGGCGCGGGCCGTGCGCACATAATCTTGCGACAACGCCGTAAGCATCGCCGCACGCGTATGGCGCATCAGCACGGAAGCAACGCCGGTGCCAAGCACAAAGGCCGGCATGAGGGTTGTCGCAATAGATTGCCAGAAATCCTCGGTCAGTGGGACGTAACCGGATGGCGGCAGCCATCCAAGCTCCACACTGAAAAACAGGATCATCATAATACCGAGCCAGAAGTTCGGCGTGGAGATGCCAAATAGCGCGACACCATTCGCCGCCCAATCCGCCGGCTGATCGCGCTTGACGGCGGAGAGGATACCCGCCGGCACGCCAATCAGCACCGCAATGATGAAGGACATGGCGGCAAGCTGCGCGGTGACCGGCAGCTTATCCAGAATAAGCTGGCTGACCGGCATCCTGATGCGCCAGGAAAAGCCGAAATCGCCGGTCAGCACATTGCCGATCCAATAGAGGTATTGTTCATGGATCGGCCGATCCAGCCTCAACTCGGCGCGGATTTGCGCCAGCACTTGTGGGTCGCCGCGTTCTTCCCCTGCTAAGATCAGCGCCGGATCGCCGGGCATCAGTTGCTGAAGCCCGAAGATCAGGATAGAGAGGATGAACAGCGTCGGCAGTACCTGCCCAATCCGCCGGAAAAGCCAGACCCACATGGCGGCTATTGCAACCGCACGCCTTGCAAACGCACCAGCCCATCCGCGATCGGCCGATAGCCGGAAAGCCGCGCGTTATGCGCCATGATGTTCTTGCGGTGCCAGAGATAGATGCGGTGTACGTCCTCCCCAAAGGCGATGCGTGCGACGCGGGCGTAAAGCGCCTGGCGCTTCGCTAGGTCCAATTCCGTGCGTGCTTCATCCAGCAGCTTATCGACTTCCGCATTGGAATAGCGGCCATCATTCTGCCCGCCACCAGTGCGGCTGAAGCTGTAGATATTTCCATCCGGATCGGTGCGGCCAGACCAGCCAACCAGATAGGTTTCAAACTCGCCCCGCGCGGCGGCCTGCAAGGAAGAAGCGAATTCCATGGCGCGCAACCGCAGATCAAAACCCGCTTCCTTCACCATGGCTTGAATAACCTCACCAACTTGCCGCAGATCAGGATTATTCGGCACCGTCATTTCAACCGTAATGGGAAAGGTGACGCCCGCTTCACGCAGCAGCGCCTGCGCGCGCGGCAGGTCCTGCGCGGTGGGTGGGAAATCGCGCACATGGAAGGGGCTCGCCGGCGGGAAGGGCTGGCGCGTGGGGACATACATGCCCTCATAAACCACCTGGTTTACCGCGGCGCGATCAATTGCCAATTCAAAGGCGCGGCGAATGCGCGCATCGCGGCCAAAGGGCGTATTGGCGCGTTCGCCATTGCCGGTATTGATACTGATGCTTTGATAGCCAAGCTCATCTACCGCAACGGCGCGCAGATTGCGGCTGCGTTGGATGGGCTTCATGTCATCGGGTTCCATACGTTCAGCGAATTCGACGGCGCCGGATTGGAGGTTCGCAAGCCGCACCGTATTGTCCGGAATGGGCAGATAGGTCACGCGCGCCAGATGGATATTCCGCGCATCCCAATATTCCGGGAAGCGTTCACCAACAATGCGTTCCTGCGCGACACGCTCCACAAAGCGGAAGGGGCCGGTGCAGACCGGGCGCGTGCCGAAATTCCGCCCCAGTGCTTCTGCCGCCTTGGGGCTCACCGGCATGCCGGCGCGATCCGTCAGCGCCGCAAGGAAGGACGCCGATGGCCCCTTCAGGCGAATACGGATTGTCTTCGGGTCAATAACCTCGACGCTTTCCATATCTGCGATTTCGCTGCGACGGAAACTGCCCTGCAAGGTCAAATGCCGCAGCAGGGAGTATTTCACCGCTTCCGCATCCATCACTTCGTTGTCATGAAAGCGCACGCCTTCGCGCAAAGTGATGACCAGGCTGCGCGGGTCTTCCCAGCGATGGCTGGTCGCAAGCTGCGGCACGATTTCAAGTTTTTCATTGATGTCAAAGAGCTTGTCGCAAAGCGCGGCATACACAATGCGCCCGACAAAAGTACGCGACAGCGTCGGGTCAAGAATATCGGGGTCTTCCTTCAGCGCGATGCGCAAATGCTGCGCACTTGCGGGTGCTGCTGCGATGGCGAGCAATCCAAAAGCGGCAAGCGCCGCGTGGATCATTGTTTTCATACATGATCTCCCATCCTGGTGGGTGAAGGGGCCTTGCCCCGGAAAAAACCTAGTAGCCGTGCCAATCTTTCACCGCCGCCAAGCGCTGCACTACGCTCAACGGGTGCGGGCAGGCTTGCAGCAAAATGGCAGGCAACAGCGTGGTCGGCACCTTCAAGCCGCGGCGTTTCCGCGCGGCATTTTTCGGTGGCAAAGACACAACGCGTATGGAAGCGGCAGCCGGAGGGTGGCGCGATCGGGCTCGGTACATCGCCTTCCAAGGGCGGCGTTTTGGTCTGCGCGCCTGGCATGGCGGCGACCAGCGCGCGCGTATAGGGGTGGCGCGGCGAACCCAGCACTTGCTCAGCCGGGCCTTTCTCCACGATGCGGCCAAGATACATCACCGCCACACGATCCGCGACATGGCGCACCACGCCAAGATCATGGCTTACCAACACAAAGGTCAGGCACAAATCGCGGATCAGATCACGCAGCAGATTGATCACCTGTGCCTGCACCGAAACATCCAAGGCGCTGACAGGCTCATCCCCGATAATGAGGTGCGGATTGCTGGCAAGCGCGCGCGCAATCGCGATACGCTGACGCTGCCCACCCGAGAATTCATGCGGCCAGCGCCCGGCATTTTCCGGCCGCAAGCCAACACGGCGGAGCAATTCGGCAACGCGCGCCGCTTCCTCGGCGCGCGGCACCACGCGATGCAGCCTAAGCGGCTCCGCAATCGCCTTCGCCACTGTCATGCGCGGATCAAGGCTGCCGAAAGGGTCTTGGAAAATGATCTGCATATCTCGCCTGCGCGCGCGCAAGGCGGCTGGTGAAAGGCCGGCAAGGTCCTCGCCCGCGAAACGCACCGAACCGCTATCGGGTTCAATCAAGCGCAGCATCACGCGCCCGAGCGTGGATTTACCGCAGCCGCTTTCGCCGACAATCGCCAGCACCTCACCTTTCGCAACCGCCAATGATACGCCATCCACAGCATGCACCGCGCCAGCACGGCGGCCAAGCGCATCACGCACCGGGAAATGCTTCACAACATCGCGGAGTTCCAACAACGCCGTCATGCCGCCGCCCCGAGCATGGCATCAAGCGGCGCGACCAGGCAGGCGCTGAAATGGCAGGGCGCAACCTCGGCCAGGGGCGGCGCGCCTTCAGCGCAGCGCGCAATGGCAAAGGGGCATCGCGGTGCAAAGCGGCAGCCTGGCGGCGGCGCGCGCAAATCCGGCACGGTGCCTTCAATGCTGGCGAGCCTTTCGCCGCGCCTGCCCGCTGCTGGTGCGGCGCCCAATAGGCCGATGGTATAGGGATGTTCCGGTCGCGCAAAAAGATCAGCAGCCCGCGCCTTTTCCGCCACGCGCCCGGCATACATCACCACAATATCATCTGCGTGATCCGCGACCACCCCCAGATCATGCGTGATCAGGATTACCGCCGTGCCGGTCTCCCGCTTTAGATCATCCAGCAGCGCCAGGATTTGCGCCTGCACCGTCACATCAAGCGCTGTGCTTGGTTCATCCGCAATCAGCAGCTTGGGCCGGCAAGCGAGTGCAATCGCGATCATTACGCGCTGGCGCATACCGCCCGAGAGCTGATGCGAGTATTGCCGCGCGCGGCGCGCCGCATCGGGAATACGCACTTTCTCCAGCATCGTGACGGCCGCTTTGAAGGCCGCGTCGCGGTCAAGTTTTTGATGCAGGCGCAGCGCTTCCGCCACTTGTTCACCGGCAGTGAAGGCCGGGTTCAGGCTGGTCATGGGTTCCTGGAAGATCATCGCCATTTCGGCACCGCGCAAAGCCCGACGATCGTCTGCCGGCAGGCCGAGCAATTCCCGCCCCATCAGCCTGGCACTACCCGTTACTGCCGCGTTTTCCGGCAGCAGCCCCATAATGGCCAACGACGCCACCGATTTGCCGCAGCCGCTTTCACCAACAATTGCGAGCGTCTTGCCGGCTTCGGCGCGAAAGGAAATGCCATCCAGAATGGACAGCATGCGCCCATCCTGGCGAAAGCCAAGGCTGAGCCCAGACACGTCCAGCACCGGCGCAGTCACTGGCAAATCCCTCTGGCTGAGACGGGCAGCTTCATCACGCTTCTAAAAACCCCAATAGCGGTTCTTTCGCAAGCCCTGACCTGACCCAACACGCCGGGGCCGTGATACAGCCTGCCCACAAGCAAAGCGCCCCTGCCGCAAACCGCAGCAGAGGCGCCCCATTTCAGAAGCGTCGCGGCGTCTTACAGGCGCACACGCAGCAGATTGCCAATTTCACCAACAATACCGCGGCGGAAGGCGAGCACGCAGGCGATGAAGATGACACCCTGGATCACCGTGACCCAGGCGCCCATCTCAGCCAGGTAGTTCTGCATGGCGACAATCACCGCGGCGCCGATCATCGGGCCAAACACCGTACCAAGCCCGCCCACCAACGTCATCAGCAGCACTTCACCCGACATGGACCAATGCACATCAGTCAGCGTCGCAATGCCGAAGACAAGCGACTTCGTGCCGCCCGCAACACCGGCCAGCGTCGCGGACAGGATGAAAGCGACCAGCTTATAGTCATCCGTCCGATAGCCGAGCGATGTGGTGCGTGGTTCATTTTCACGAATGGCCTTCAGCACCTGGCCGAAGGGCGAATGCACAATGCGATGGATCAGCAGGAAGCAGGCAACAAAGACCGCTGCGACGAACCAATACATCGTCATGTCAGAGGCAAGGCTGATCACGCCAAACAGATGGCCACGCGGCACGGCCTGAATGCCATCCTCACCGCCGGTGAAGGGCGCTTGCAGACAGAAGAAGTAGATCATCTGCGCCAGCGCGAGCGTGATCATGGCGAAGTAGATGCCCTGGCGACGAATGGCGATCCAACCGAAAATCGCGCCTTGCACGCCGGCCAAAAGGGCGCCGACGATGATGGAAAGCTCGGGCGTCAGGCCCCAAACCTTGGCGCTATGCGCGGCGATATAGCCCCCCATGCCGAAATAGGCTGCATGGCCAAAGGAAGTCAGCCCGACATAACCAATCAGCAAATTGAAGGCGCAGGCAAAAATCGCGAAGCAGAGCAGCTTCATCAAGAAGACAGGATAGAGGAAGAAGGGTGCCACCACCAAGGCCGCGAACATAACCAAAAGGGCGACGAACTGTGCCTTGGTAAAGCCGAAGAGTTCTTCCTGCGGTCCCGCGGGCACCGCGCTGCTTGTCATGGATGGACCGGCCATGGATCAAGCCCTCCCGAAAAGGCCGGCAGGACGCGCCAGCAAGACGATAACCATGATAATAAAGATCACGGTCGCCGAGGCTTCCGGATAGAAAACCTTGGTAAGACCTTCAACAATGCCGAGCCCGAAGCCGGTCAGCACGGAACCCAGGATGGAGCCCATGCCCCCAATCACCACCACGGCGAACACGACGATGATCAAATTGGTCCCCATTTGCGGGTTCACCGAATAGATCGGCGCAGCGAGCACACCGGCCAGCGCGGCAAGTGCCACACCCGCCCCATAGGTCAGCGTGATCATGCGTGGCACATTCACGCCAAAGGCCTGCACCAGCGGCGCGTTTTCCGTCGCCGCGCGCAGATAGGCGCCGAGCCGCGTCTTTTCGATGACCAGCCAAGTCGTAATGCAGGTGAAAAGCGCGAACACCACGACCCAGCCGCGATAGACCGGCATGAACATGAAACCAAGGTCCCAGGCGCCGGAAAGCTGCGTCGGAATGCGATAGGGCATGCCGGAGGAGCCGTATTGATTTCGGAAAATCCCCTCAATGATAAGGGATATGCCAAAGGTAAGCAGCAGCCCATACAAATGATCCAGCTTATAAAGCCGACAAATCATTGTTCGTTCAAGGATGACGCCGGTCAGACCCACCACCAAAGGTGAGAGGATCAGCGCCCACCAATAGCCGATGCCCAGGTAATGCAGCAGCATCCAGGCCACGAAGGCGCCCATCATGAACTGGGCGCCATGCGAGAAGTTAATGATGTTGAGCAGCCCGAAAATCACCGCGAGGCCGAGCGACAGCATCGCGTAGAAGGCGCCATTGATAAGTCCGAGCAGAAGCTGTCCAAAGAGCAGCGGCGCCGGTATGCCGAATATCTCATCCATGCGGTGATGTTTCCCTCAGGGCATCGCCGCGCACTGACTGGGACCAGGCGCGGAATGCGAAGTGGCGCTCATAAACAAGTATCAGGACCTAACCAAAGCGCAGCCGCCTTCACCAATCGGGCGGAAGGCTTCTTCGGCGGGCGTAGTTTGCAGCAGCTTGTAGTAATCCCAGGGCTTCGTGCTTTCGGCCGGCGTCTTCACCTCAAACAGGTATGAGGGAATGATGCGACGGCCATCCGCTCGGATCGTTGCCTTGCCAAACAGTTCATCATCGGAAGGCTGCGCCTTCATCCTATTGACAAGATCAAGGCCCGAGGCCTTGGCGGTGGGCACGCCCATCGCCGACACGGTTTTCAGGAAGTGCAGCGCACCGGAATAGCAACCGGCATGGATCATGTTCGGGTAGTTGTTGGGAATGCGCCGCAGCATGCGCTGAGTCCAGGCGCGGGTATTGTCATTCATGTCCCAATAGAAGCTTTCGGTACAGACCAGCCCCTGTGCCGTTTGCAGCCCAAGCCCATGCACGTCATTCACGAACAGCAATAGCGAGGCAAGCTTGATGCCGCGCCGCGTCAGACCGAATTCTGCCGCCTGCTTAACGCAATTCTGCGTATCCGCCCCGGCATTCGCAAGCCCGATCACCTTCGCGCGGGAAGCCTGCGCCTGCACGAGAAAGGAGGAGAAATCCGTGGTGCCCGGAAAGGGTGTGCGCACCTGGCCAATGATGCGCCCGCCTGCCGCACGGACGAAATTCGAGGAATCGCGTTCCAGCGCGTGGCCAAAGGCGTAATCGGCGGTGATGAAGAACCAGGTATCGCCGCCCGCACGCACCGTGGCACCGCCGGTAGAGCGCGCCAACATGTAAGTATCATAGGCCCAGTGGATCGTATTCGGGCTGCATTGTGCGCCTGTCAGATCCGCAGTGGCAGAACCCACGCAAATATAAGCCTTGTTCTTCTCGCGCGCGACATTGGATACGGCCAAGCCGACCGAGGATGTCGGCACATCCATGATCAGGTCCACGCCCTGATCATACCATTGCCGCGCCAGATTTACGCCGACATCCGGACGGTTCTGGTGATCTGCTTCGATCACCTCCACCCGGAAGCCATGGCTGGCGCCGAATTCGGCAGCGGCTTCGCGCGCGGCGGCCACCGAAGTCGGCCCCGTATTATCACGATACATGCCCGACATATCGGTCATGACACCGATACGCACGGTATTCGCCGCCTGCGCGCGGGCAAGAGAAAGCGGCGGGGCGCCTGTGGCTGCCGCTCCGGCAAGCATATTACGACGAGACAGTTGCATAACGTCCTCCTGCTGATGTGCTAGAGCACTTCCAAGTCAAGCGAGATCACCTGACTTTTGTGTAAGTGCGGGCAAACCATAACGTGGCGTATGTTCGCAAAATGGATGCTTAGCGAACATATCCAACGAATAGGCACCTTAGACCCCAAGATATTGATGCAACCGATCGAGCGATGCATTCAGGTCTTCATTCGCGACCATATCCACCACGCGACCATGTTCCATGACGTAATGCCGATCCGCGACGGTTTGCGCGAAACGGAAATTCTGCTCGACCAGCAGCACGGTGAAGCCGCGCTTCTTCAATTCGCGAATGGTGCGTCCGATCTGCTGCACGATCACCGGCGCCAGGCCTTCCGAAGGCTCATCCAAAAGCAAAAACCGCGCGCCCGTGCGAAGGATGCGCGCAATGGCGAGCATCTGCTGCTCACCACCGGAAAGCTTGGTACCTTGGCTGCGCGCCCTTTCCTTCAAATTCGGAAACAGCGCATAGATCTCATCCAAGGGCAGCCCACCGAGGCGCACCATGGGTGGCAGCATCAGGTTTTCGGTCACGTCAAGCGAGGCAAAAATCCCGCGCTCCTCAGGGCAATAGGCAATCCCCGAACGCGCAATCACATCCGAACGCGCATTGACGAATTCCTTGCCCTCATACCTGATTGAACCACTGCGGCGCGGCACCAGCCCCATGACGGATCGCAGCGTCGAGGTCTTGCCCGCGCCATTGCGGCCAAGCAGCGTCACCACTTCGCCTTCACGGATATCAATATCCACGCCATGTAGGACATGGCTTTCGCCATACCAGGCCTCAAGCCCCCGAATTTCCATCAAGACGCCAGTGTTGGCCTTGGCGCCCGCAGGGGCGGTCATCACATCAGCCATGTTCCTGCTCCGCTTCGGTTGACGCATCGGTGCCAAGATAGGCCGCCACCACATCCGGGTTGCGCGACACGGCCGCGTAATCGCCTTCCGCCAACACACTGCCGCGCGCGAGCACGGTGATGGTATCGCAAAGCCCCTGCACAACGCGAAGGTTATGTTCCACCAGCAGGATGGTGCGGCCGACCGAAACGCGCTTCACCAGCGCCACAACCCTGTCTACATCATCATGCGCCATGCCCGCTGTTGGTTCATCCAGCAGCATCATCACCGGATCAAGCGCAAGTGTGGTCGCTATTTCAAGCGCACGCTTGCGACCATAAGGCAATTCACCGGCGGTCAGGTGCATCCATTCCGTGAGGCCCACATCGGCCAGCAATTCCTCGGCCCGCGCATCAAACTTGCGTAGCACCGAATCGGAACGCCAGAAATCGAAGGAACCGCCACGGGCGCGCTGCAAGGAGACGCGAACATTTTCAAGCACGGTCAAATGCGGAAACACGGCAGAGATTTGAAAGCTCCGCACCAGGCCAAGCCGCGCAACCTCAGCCGCCTTCATACCGGTGATATCGCGACCCTCATAGCGAATGGCGCCACGGGTCGGTGGCAGGAATTTCGTCAGCATATTGAAGCAAGTGGTCTTGCCTGCGCCATTCGGGCCGATCAAGCCATGGATGGTGCCCCGTCGAACACTCAGGTTCACGTCGCTCACCGCGACGAAGCCCCTAAATTCCTTGGTAAGCCCTTCCGTTTCAAGGATGGTGTCAGACACCCGAACCACGCCCCCTTCTTGCGGCGGTTGATACCGCCAAGCCTCTTGCCGTCTTAACTATGCGAGGCTCGGCCTTCCTGCAAGTCACCCCCTCAATTCCCGAGAAAAATTGGCACCGGTGTTAATGAACAACAAAGGCAGAGGTTGCGCCTTGCCCTTTCCAGCCCTTCGGTATGCCCCAATCAGGTTTCCGACAATTCCTGAGGCTTCACTTGGCGCTCCGCCACCTTGGACAATTCCAGGATGAAATCAACGACTTTATCCTCAAAAATCGGGGCGCGGAGATTTTCCATCGCTTCCGGATTCTTGCGGAAAAACTCAATCACCTGCTGTTCCTGGCCACGGTAGCGTACAGCTTCCTGGCGGAGCGCGCGGCTCAGCTCATCCGGTGTCACCTGGATATTATTGCTGCGGCCGATCTCGGACAGCAACAGGCCAAGCCGGATGCGCCGCTGGGCGATCCCGCGATATTCCTCGCGCAGCGTCGCCTCATCCTTGCCCGCATCATCGGCATCGAGCCGCCCGGCCTTCAAATCAGTTTCCACGCGCTGCCAGATTTGGCTGAATTCACCCTCCACCATGCCTTCCGGCACCGGGAAGCTTGCCTGATCGGCAAGCTTATCCAAAAGGGCGCGCTTCAAGCGCATGCGCGCCATGCCATCATAGTCGCGCTGCAAGCCTTCCTTCACCTGCGCCTGCAAGCCAGCCAGATCATTCTGCCCGACCGTCTTGGCCAATTCATCATCAATGGTGCGCGGCACGCGCTGCTGAAGCTTCTTCGCCGTAATGGAGAAGACCGCGCGCTTGCCCGCCAATTCGGTCGAGCCGTAATCCAGCGGAAACACCACCTGGATATCGCGGCTATCGCCCACGGAAAGCCCTTCCATCTGCTCGGTAAAGCCTGGGATGAAGCCGGGGCCGCCCACTTCAATCGGCATATCGGTAGCCGACCCACCCGCGAAGGGGGCAAGGGCGGGTTCTTCCGTGCCCGCGATCAACCGCGCCGGGCCGATGCGGAGCGTGAATTCCACCCCCATACCGGCTGGCATGCCGTGCAAATAGATAAAGGGCCGGCAGGCGCCGATTTCCGCTTGATCGGGGAAGGTGAACGCAACCGTGCTGTGCCCCGTCGTCACGGCAAAGGCGTCGCGCTGCATATCCAGGAAATCAACACCATCTGCGCGCAGGCTATAGAAATTGAAGCCAAGCTTGCTCTGCGTGCCTTCCGGCAGGCTGCCGCCAGCGAGTTGGGTGCTGACCATCAGGCTTTGCGTGGCACCCGGTGCCGCGGCGATGCCCTTCGGGCTTTCCAGGAACACCTGCACCCAGCCGGCTTCACTCGCTGTGCCGTTGATACGCAGGTCGAAATAAGGCAGCGCGTCATGCGTGCCGATGGCAGCGATTTGGGACTTCAGGCCACCCGAAAGTCCAACCTCCCACCCGCGCGGCGCCTGGCCCGGGATGCCAGGCACGGCACCAAGCGCCGGGCCATTGGTCAGCAGGTCAGGCACCACGGAGCCAGCGAAATCGCAGACCATCATCTCGCCCTTCCTGGCGGGGCGGGCTTCGGTCACATCCGTCAATTCGCCATTGCGCGTCGCGAGCGTTTCCAAAGTTTTCTGCACTTCCTCATCGGACGGCTCGGCGCGCAGGCGTTCCAGCTCAATGCCGGAAAAATCGGGCATCGGCACATCCGGCAGCACTTCCAACTCCATGCGGAATTCAAGATCAGCGCCTTCGGCGAAATTCGTCACTTCGATTTTGGGTTGAAGCGCGGGCTTCAGGCCACGATCCGTCACCAGCTTCCGCTGCGCGTCATTCACGGATGCTTCAAGCACCTCACCCATCACGGCGCTGCCATAGCGCTGCCGCACAATGGAAAGCGGCACCTTGCCCGGGCGGAAGCCCGGCAGTGAAACCGTCTTCGCGATTTCGGCGAGGCGCTTTTCGCGGTTGGAGGCGATATCGCCGGCCGGAAGCGTCACGGAATAGGCGCGCTTCAAACCTTCTTGCGCGAGCTCATTAACCTGCATCGGAGGATCGTCCATCCTAAGTTAGAGAAACAAAAGGCACTGGCGGCGCTTTGGTGCGGGCGAAGGGACTCGAACCCCCAAGGCTTGCGCCACCGGAACCTAAATCCGGCGTGTCTACCAATTCCACCACGCCCGCGCCCAACGGCGCCGCGCCGCAGTCAACTTTTGGGCTTTAGCCTATGCCTCGGCGCTTTCCAAGGGTGCTTCGGCCAAAACACTTTCACGAAACCAAAGCCTGTGCCGAGGCATCCAGAATGGCGGCCTCATCCAGCCCATATTCACGGTAGAGGTCCGGGATATCGCCCGCTTGGCCGAAGCGGTCCACACCAAGCGGCACCACTTTTTGCCCGCGCACGGACCCAAGCCAGGCATGGGCGGCGGGGTGGCCATCCAGCACCGTGACTAGGGCCGCATTGGCGGCGAGCGGTTCCAGCAGGGTTTCGATCCAGCTTAGCGCGCCAAAACCCGTGCGCGCCTTGCGCCGTGCCGCGACCCAATCGGTGTGCAGCTTGTCCGGGCTGGTAATGGCGAGCAGCCCGGCTTCGGGGATATCCTCGCGGATCGTGGTGAAGGCGGCCATGGCCTCGGGCGCCAGGGCGCCTTGATAGGCCAGCGCAAAACTCGCCCCCGGCGCGGGCGGCACCAGCCAATAGGCGCCGGCAATAACCGCTGCCGGATCGAGGTTACGTTCCGGCTGTTCCAGCCCGCGCGTCGAAAGCCGGAGCCATACCGCCGAACCATCGGGCTGCTGCATGTGGTGAAAGGCATGGCGCAACAGGATGGCCAATTCATCGGCATGGGCGGGTTCGTAAGCCACCAGCCTATCCTGCGCCATGCCGATCAGCGGCGTATTGACGCTTTGGTGCTGGCCGCCTTCCGGTGCCAAAGTCAGGCCCGAAGGCGTTGAAACTAAGAGAAACCGTGCATCCTGATAGCAGGCGTAAATCAGCGCATCCAAGCCGCGATTGACGAAGGGATCATAGACCGTGCCCACCGGCAAAAGCCTGGCGCCATACAGCCGGTCCGCGAGGCCAAGCCCCGCCAGCAGCAGGAACAAATTCTGTTCCGCAATGCCCAATTCCACATGCTGGCCTTCCGGCGACATGCCCCAGCGCTGGGCAGAGGCAAGCTTGGCATCGCGGAACACGTCATTCTTCTTGTGCCGGTCAAATATGCCGCGCCTATTCACCCAGGGGCCAAGATTGGTGGAAACCGTCACATCCGGGCTGGTGGTGACAATGCGCTTGGCGAGGTCGGCATTCTCCCCCTGCCCGCGCCCGATCTCGGCCAGAATCTCGCCAAAGGCGGCCTGGGTGGAGTGCTTGCGCCCCGCCGGCACGCGCGGCGCGGCGAAGTGTTCCGGCACATGGATCTTTGGGGATTGCAGGGACCGGCCCTGGGGCGACAGGGGCTTGGCGAAATCAATACTGGCCAGGAAGTCGCGCAATTCTTCCTCGGGCACATCAAGCCCTTCAAATTCACCCCATTCCTGACCGGGGCGAATTTTCATGGCGGCGCGGAAGCCTTCCATCTGCTCCTTCGTCATCAGCCCGGCGTGATTATCCTTATGCCCGGCAAAGGGCAGGCCCATGCCTTTGATGGTATAGGCGATAAAGCAGGTCGGCTGATCGCCCGCCGCATCCTGGGCGCGGAAGGCCTCGGTCAGGGTTTCGATGTCATGCCCGCCAAGGTTGTTCATCAGCGCAGAAAGCTCTTCATCCGAAAGCGGGTCAATGATGGCACGAATGCCGGCAACACGGCCAAGCTCAGCCAGGATGGCGGCACGCCAGGCGGCACCGCCCTGAAAGGTCAGCGCGGCGTAAAGGCTGTTCGGACAATCATCAATCCAGCAACGCAATTGATCACCATCGGGGCGCGCAAAGGCCGCTTCGAGCTTGCGGCCGTATTTCAGCGTGACGACATTCCAACCCATATCGCGGAAGAGGCCCTCGATCCGGCCAAAAAGCCTGTCCGGCACCACGGAATCGAGGGATTGGCGGTTGTAATCCACCACCCACCAGACATTGCGGATATCGTGCTTCCAGCCTTCCAAAAGGGCTTCGTAGATATTGCCCTCATCCAATTCGGCATCGCCGACCACAGCAACATGCCGGCCGGGCGGAATGCCCTCAGGCGCCAGGCGATGCAGATGCACATAATCCTGCACCAGCGAGCCGAAGGACGCGAGCGCCACACCAAGCCCGACGGAGCCCGTTGAGAAATCAACCTCTGATCCATCCTTCACGCGGGAGGGATAAGGCTGAATGCCGCCGAATTGCCGCAGCGTTTCGAGCTTGGCGCGATCTTGCCGGCCCAGCAGATAATTGATGGCGTGAAAGACTGGGCCCGCATGGGGCTTCACCGCCACACGATCGGCGGGTTTCAGGATATCGAAGTAGAGCGCGGTCAAGATGGAAATGCAGGAAGCGCAGGATGCCTGATGCCCGCCCACCTTCAACCCATCCCGATTGGAGCGGATGTGATTGGCGTGATGGATCATCCAGGAAGACAGCCAAAGCAGCTTCCTCTCCAGCGCATGGAGGATTTCAATCCGCCGCGTGCTGCCCAACAGATGGCGCGCCTTCCCCTTGCCCTGCACTGTCATGATCCGTTCCCCCGACAAGCAAACTGGGATACGCTGCTTTGGATGCTGGTAAGGAAGGGGCCCATCAGGCGCGCACTAGTCGCTTCAGCCCGCCCGAGGCAGCGCGCTGGCCATCCCCAACATAGGCTTCGTGATTATTCTCAATACTCGCCGGATCATAAAGGTAATTCACCATCAACCCGCAGGATTGGCGCAAACCATTCTCCGAGACATCGGCGCGCCAATTCAACCTTTCGACCCGCGCGCCGTTGGACAGGTGAAAATGCGCCACGGGATCAAGCGCGCGCCTTGTCCTGCCCGATGGCGCTTCCTTGATCAGATACCGCGCGCAAAGCCGGATCAGAATGGGCGCCATGGCGCGGGCGAGCGCTTCCTGTTTAAGGCAGGCACGGTCCGCGAGAAGCTTCGCGAAATCCAGCACCGCGCCATCGCCGAGCGCTGTGGTCAGGGCCGCTTCTTCTTCGCTGGTCAGCAGGCCCTCGCCAGCCCGAGCGTTTTTTTCAAGCCAGACGCGGAAGCCCGGCATGGGGGAGAGCGTGCAAAAGGTCTTGAGCTTCGGGAATTCGGCGGCGAGCAGTTCCACCACGCGCTTGATTAGGAAATTGCCGAAGGAAATGCCATCCAACCCGCGCTGGCAATTGTTGATGGAATAAAAGACGGCGGTATCCGCCTGCCCGGCATCCTGCAACGGCGCCTTCTCATCGAGCAGCTTTTGCACACTGGCCGCCATGCCGCGTTCCAGCGCGACTTCCACGAAAATCAGCGGCTCATCGGGCATCCGCGGATGGAAAAAGGCGTAGCAGCGACGGTCCGAATCAAGCCGATTGCGCAAATCCCGCCAGGTGCGGATGCGATGCACCGCTTCATATTGCACCAGTTTTTCGAGCAACGCGGCGGGCGATTTCCAGTCGATCGCGCGCAATTCCAGAAAGCCGACATCAAACCAGGAAGCGAGCAAGCCCTTGAGGTCAGTCTCCAGGGCCTGCAAGGGTGCTTCGTGATCCTTGAAGTGAAGCAATTCCGCCCGCATTTCGACCAGAAACTTCACCCCATCCGGAATGGCGGCAAAGGCAGTGAGCAGCTTGAGCCGCGGCGGTTCCAAGGCGCGGCGCAGCCCGGCAAGGGCAATGGCGCGCTCCACCGCATCCGGTGCCGCGCTGAGCTTTTCAATGGCGCGCGTGACAGCCACGCCATCGGAATCAAAGGCTGCAAGGGCGCGGAGGAAACCAAGCCGCCCGGCTTCATCCAGGCCGCGATAACGCTCAGCCAGGGCTGCGGCACGGTTGCGCGCGGAGACCTCACCGCCACGGGCTTCAAGGCAGGCGCGAAATTCCTCGGCAAAATCACTGGCGGGTTGCGGGCTGCGCTGCACGACCCAGGCGAGATCACGCCAGAGTGAGGCCACACGCTGCATGGCGCGATTCATGAGACCGGCTTCAATGGTGATATCGGACATGCCTGACCCGACCCCCTTTCACCGAAAAGCCTATCGAGACATTGGCAAAAAAACAAAGCATTTTTTTGCAATGAGAACGCGCGCTTGATCGGTTTCACTTGGATAGCGTTCGCCGCGCCGCGGCCATGAGGGCGGGCAAATCCTCGGCGATCAAACCGGGGGGGCCGGCAGTGGCGCCCGCACCATGCAGCCAAACACCTGCGGCGCCTGCTTCATACGGCGTCATGCCCTGGGCAAGCAAGGCCGCGATGGCGCCGGCCAGAATATCGCCCGTGCCGCCGGTGACGAGGCTGGGCGGCGCATTGTCATTGATGATCACGCGCCCATCCGGGCCAGCGATGATGCTATCCGGGCCTTTCAGCACCTCCACCACGCCAAGCCGCGCCGCGGCAGTGCGTGTGGCCGCCAGCCGATCCGCGCCCAGCGCGCCGAAAAGCCGCGCGAATTCGCCTTCATGCGGGGTGATCACCGCCGCGCCGCGCAGGAGTTCGGGCACATCAGATGCGGCCATTAGTGCGCCGGCATCGGTGACCAGAAGCTTGCCGGCTTCAATGAGCATGCGGATGGCAGCGCGGGTTGCCTCATGCGGCAAAAGCCTGGGACCAACCAGCCAGACCTTGCGCCGAGCATCGGGTAGCAGCGCCTCCAGCCTTACATCGCTCAACAATTGGCCGGGCGCATCGACGCGCAGCGTGGCAGCAAGATCGAGCGTTTCGGCATGCAGTGTGACCAGCCTCGCGCCAGGCCGCCGCGCCGCTGCCGCCGCCCAGCGTGCCGCACCAGGCATGGCGGCACCTGCCAGGATCGTCAGATGCCCACGCGTATATTTAGGCGCGGCTGTCTCAAGCGCTGACAGCGCCCTAAGCGAGGGATGAGTGCGCTAGCAGCGCGGCGCGATGTCTTCCAGCACCACGGGAGGCAAACCGATATCGGCAAGTACCGTCTCGCCGCACAGCGCGCGGCCTGGCAGCAACAGATGTCCCGGCTTCAGGCGAAAAAAGCTGATGGTGAGTGCCGCTTGCGGCGCATGGCCCAGCGCCTACCCGGTGGCGCCATCCAAGCCAGAGGGCACATCCACCGCCACCAAGGGCGCTTCCACGGCGCGCAGAAGCTGGATCGCCTCGGGCGCCAGAGGGCGCGACAGGCCAGCGCCAAACAGCGCATCAACCACCAAAGAAGCGCGCGCGGCCTCGGCTTCCGTGAAAGTCGCCATCGGGCCAAGCCAGCGCGCTGCAGCGGTTGCCGCCGCCGTGCCGGGGCTGGGTGGTGCCAGGGCCGCCACCGAAACAGGCCAGCCGGCCTAGTCGAGGTAACGCGCGGCGACATAACCATCACCGCCATTATTGCCCGACCCGGCCAGCACTAGCGTCCGGCAGGGGCGGAAGCAGGCAAGGATGGCCCGCGCCACGGCCCGCCCCGCTGCTTCCATCAGGGTTTCCGTGGCGACACCAACGGCCAGCGCCGCTGCATCGGCGCGCGCCATTTCAGCCGGGTCAGCAATTCGGTCGGCTAAGGCCGTGCCATGGGGTGTTTATAGCCGAACTGCGCGCCGGCCATATGGGCTGGGTCAAGTGGCGCCCCAAGCTGCTATAGAATACGCCTGAGTGTAGGAGTCGTGCATGGCCTTCGTCATCGCCATCGCCCAGCGCAAGGGCGGCGCCGGCAAATCCACCGTGGCGGCCAATCTGGCCACCGCGCTTGCGGAGTCGGGCCATCGTGTCGGGCTTTTGGACATAGACCCGCAGCGCAGCTTGGCGCGCTGGGACCAGCAGCGCGGCGTCAGCAAAAAGGCGCATACCCTGCATTTCGAGGCACCGACCGGCTGGCGCCTGCCCGCCACGCTCGAAAGGCTGCGGCGCGATCAGGATTTCGTGCTGCTCGATACCGCCCCGCATGATGACACGGATGCCAAGCTTGCCGTGCGCGGTGCGGATCTGGTGCTGGTGCCCTTGCAACCCTCGGCGGCTGATCTTTGGTCCATGGATGCAACGCTTGATATCGCCAAGCAGGAACGGCGCCCCTTCCGCCTGCTGCTGAACCGCGCGCCCGCTTCGGGCAAGTTGCGAGAGTATATTGAAGGCCAAATCCGCGACCGCAAGTTGCCTTTACTGGAAACCACGCTCGGCAATCGTACTGCCTATGCCCAGGCCTTCATGTCAGGGCTTGGCGTCGTGGAAGCCTCACCGCGTGGGTCGGCGGCAGCGGAAGCGCGCGCGCTTGCGGCGGCGCTCGAAGCCATCTGCAAAAAAGGTGTTTGATCATGGGTGATATCCTGCTGGCGCTCCATTTGCTGGGCGCGGTGCTTTGGGTGGGCGGCATGGCCTTCGCGCTTTTGGTGCTGCGCCCGGCCGCGCATGAGGTGCTGCAAGCGCCGGAGCGGCTTGCACTCGCGAAGGCCGCCTTTAGGCGTTTCTTTTTGATTGTGTGGCATGCCATGCCCATCGTGCTGCTGACCGGCTGGGCCTTGTTCTTCCTTTGGCATGGCGGCTTCGCGGGCGCGCGATGGAGTCTGCACCTGATGCATCTGCTGGGGCTGATTATGGGATTAGTCTTTCTTGCGCTATTCTTCGGCCCTTGGAGTGCCATGCGCCGCGCCATGGCAGCGGGGGATAAGCCAGTTGCAGCGCGTGCCTTGGAAAGCATCAGAAAGTTGGTCTTGATGAATTTGATCATGGGTTTGGTTGTGGTGGCTTTCTCCGGCTTTGGACGCCTCGCGGGATGAGCATTACACTCAAGGACGGCATTCAGATTGTCGAAGATGCCGCGCCCGAATTTGAAGCCGTTGCCGCCATTCAGCGCGGTCTGCATAATTTCAACCAGGAAACCGGTGGGCCTTATGACCGCGAACCGGTGACGCTTTTGGTGCAAGATGCCGATGGCAAGACGCTTGGCGGCTTGCTTGGCCTGACCTTCTGGGGCTGGCTTTTCATTGATTGGCTCTATCTGGAACGCGGCATTCGCCGGCGGGGCATTGGTGAGCAATTGCTTCACCGCGCTGAGGCGATCGGCCGCGAGCGTGGCTGCACCAATGCCTATACGGATACTTTCAGCTTCCAGGCGCCAAGCTTTTGGAAGCGCAATGGCTATGCTGAATTCGGCAAGCTGGAAGGCATGCCGGCAGGCCATGCGCGGGTGTGGTTGCGGAAGAAATTGGTGTGAACCGCCCTGGGTAAGCCATCGGCTCCAACTTCCAAATAGGATGGAGGCGTTATGAGCAAAACGACGAAAACAGCTTGCCTGAAGTCGGTGCTCGAGCGGTTCGGATGGTGCTGTATCACGAGGGGGAACACCCTTCTCGCTGGGCTGCGGCGTTATCGATTTCGGCCAAGATTGGCTGTTCAGCGCATACGCTGCTGGACTGGGTCAAGCGGGCTGAGGTGGACAGCGGCAAGCAGGCGGGCGTGCCGAGCGATATGGCCGAGAAGCTGAAAGCGCTGGAACGGGAGAACCGCGAGCTGCGCCAGGCCAATGAGATCTTGCGCAAGGGGTTAGCATATTTTGCTGGCGCGCAGCGCGTTTTATCCACACGGAGCTCGACCGCCGGTTCAAGCCATGATCGCTTTTATTGATGATCAGCGCATGGTTCACGGTGTCAAGCCGATCTGCAAGATATTGCCGATCGCACCGTCAACCTATTTTGATCACCAGGCCAAGCGCGCCGATCCTGATCTTCTGTCGGATCGGGCCAAGCGGGATGGGTTGCTGCTGCCGGAAATTAAGCGAGTGCATCCTCCTGCTCTCCGGCGATGAAGTCGCGGACCGCCTCGCGCAAGCCGCGCAGCGACACCAAACTCGAGATCCCCAAAGGCCCGCGCCGCCGGCGCGGCAAGCCGCTCGTCGAAGGCTTCTCCGCCGTTTCGGAAATCGATGTGCACGCCTCGGCCGGTCCCGGGGCGATCAACGACGGGCTCGAAGAATCAAAAGAGACCTGGCTCTTCCCCGATCCCGTCATCCGTCACGAGTTTCGGGCGAACCCGCGCCGCGTGACAGGCAGCACCGTGAGTGGGCGCTTCGCCAACCGTAGGCAAAGGCGACGGATCAGCCAAACGCCGGCTGCTGATAAGACGGGATGTATCATGGCAACCAGTTTTCCATCGGTGAGAGCGGCTTCACGGGCAAATGGACGGCGCAACCGGTGTCGCCGCGCTCCGTCCTGAAGTTGCGACGATTCGACAAGGTGCCTCTGTGCTTCGGCGCGGAAAGGGATCGGCGAATCGGCCGTGATGGGCAGGCTCAGCTACCCCCTGCATCAGATGTTTATGCGGCGTGCAGCAGAAGCAGGCGTTGGACATCTCGAGCTGTTGTCCCTCGGTGTAGGAGAGGCTGCGCGTTTCCCCGACCAGCATCGCGTCGATTTTGACCTCGCTCATGCCCTTAAAGGTGGCGGCGATGTGCCAGCTCTCGCTGTTGGTCAGCACGTGCTTCAGCAGCGTCGTCTTACCGGCACGGAAGCAAACGGAGAGCGACATGAGTGGGAAGCGTATGTTAGGCGCGAACCTGGTCATGGAAGTCGTTTCAGGGGTATCCGTCCGGACGCGTTGATGCAGAGCGTCAGGCCGGCCATGCAATGGTCTCTTGGGGCTCGGAAGGGATCCAGTTCAGCGGGGGTATGCGTGCGAGAATGCCGGCGCGTAGCCGCTCGGGCCGCTCAGCGCGAGGCAGGAAGCCGTCGGCACGCGCGCTGTGGGCGCGGGCCACAGCGAGCAGGTCCGCCGCCCCCTCGGCGTCCGGCGGAAGGTCACCGAAAAGGTAGCCGACCTTCCGAGGGGCCATGAGCGCTGCAGTGCAGGCTCGCTTGCAGCCAGACAGGCAGGCGACGCCGACGACGCGGATGACGCAGTCTTCAGCGGCTGCCGCGCGTGCTGCGGCGAGCAGCGCGGCCCCGGCGCGCGGGGCCGCCGGATCGGCGCCAGCGGCCAAACAGCGGGTGCACACAAGGAGAGTAGAGGGTTTGGGTGAAGAAGACATGGAAACTGTTATGTGATAACATCACAAACGGTGCAAGGGGCTTGCCACGGCTTCCGTGACATCCGACAAGGGTGACAACCGTCCCACCATGGCGCTGGACAGAGAAAACATGCACGGCAAGGTTTCACGCAATCAGGACTTGGTGCTCGGCGTGCTGCGCTCTGCGGCTGGTCAGGCCTTGACCGCCTATGAGGTCCTTGCGCGTCTGGAGGCGGTTGGGGTGCGTGGGCCGCAGACCGTTTATCGGGCACTGGAAGTGTTGCGGCAGGCGGGCCTTGTGCATCGGATCGAAAGCATAAACGCCTTCACGGTCTGCGTATTCGACCAGGCCGAAGGGCATTGCGGTCCCGACCACGATCACAATCAAGGGCACCGCCCCGCCTTTGCGGTGTGCCGAGGTTGCGGGGCAATTCAGGAAGTTGAGGACGCCGCCCTGGCCGCCGTGCTGGGCGTGGTGGCAAACCGAACCGGGTACCGAGTTGAGGACCGCGTTATCGAGTTGGTCGGCGCCTGTCCGACCTGCGCTCAGGCGTCGCATCAAACATCCAGTGCTTAACGCGGATTGATCTCTACATCGTTGGCCTTGCCAGAAATGTGATTTTATCCCATAAGAGTCCGATGACGCTCGATGATCCCTTCAATAATCCCCTTTTCAATGCTATCGACTGGACGCCCACGGGCTTGGTGTCCTGCGTGGCGCAGCAGCACGACACCGGTGAGGTGCTGATGGTCGCCTGGATGAACCGCGAAGCCATCCGCGAAACCTTGGCCACCGGTCGCGTCTGCTACTTCTCCCGCAGCCGTAACCGACTGTGGCGCAAGGGCGAGACCTCGGGCCAAGTGCAGCGCCTAGTGGAACTTCGGGTCGATTGCGATGGCGACGCGCTTCTGGCGCTGGTCGATCAGGTCGGCGCGGCCTGCCACACTGGTCGGCGCAGTTGCTTCTTTCGCGCGGCGCGTGACGGGGTGCTGGCCGTCATAGCAGACCCCATCGCCGACCCCGCGGAGTTGTATGGCCACAGCGAGTCTGCGCCGTGAGCGGCGCCCGCGCCGTGCCCATTACCGTGCTCACCGGCTTTCTCGGAACCGGCAAGACAACGCTGCTCAACCGGCTGCTCAAGCACCCGGACTTGGCGGACACAGCCGTCCTGATCAATGAGTTTGGCGAAATCGGGCTCGATCATCTGTTGGTCGAACGGCTCGATGGGGATACCGTTCTGCTCAATGCCGGTTGCCTCTGCTGCACTGTGCGCGGCGATCTGTTGCGGACGTTGGAAAGCCTCGCGGCGCGGATCGATGCGGGCCAGCCCTGCCGGCGCGTCGTTATCGAGACGACTGGCCTCGCTGATCCCGCGCCCATCCTGCAGACATTGATGGTAACTCCCGTGACCGCGCGCCGCTTCCGCCTCGATGGCGTCGTGACCCTGGTGGACGCCGTGAACGGTGCTGCCACGCTGGATGCGCAGCCGGAGGCTGTCCGGCAGGTAGCTGTTGCCGACCGGCTGGTGCTGACTAAGGCGGATATTGCCAGCGCGGAGGCGACCAGCGCGCTGCTGGCGCGGCTCGGCGCACTCAATCCGGGCGCGCCGCTGCGCGTCGTCACACAGGGTGAGGTCGAACCAGGATTCCTGCTGCATGCCGGGCCATATGACCCCGCCGCGCGACCGACCGAGGTACAGAGCTGGATCGATGCGGAGGCCTGGGCACGGCATGACGACGACAACGGGCATGGGCATGGCCATGGCGACGGGCACCACCACGACCCTAACCGTCATGACGCCCGCATTCAGGCCTTCTGCCTGACCTTTGATGCGCCGATCCCGCTCGCTGGCCTCGCCTCCTGGCTCGAGATGATGGTGGCGACGCGCGGCGAAGCGCTGCTGCGGGTGAAGGGCCTGCTGAACCTGCAAGGCGGAGATCGGCCGGTGGTTCTGCATGCCGTGCAGCATGTGTTCCACCCGACCGTGCAGCTGACGGGTTGGCCGCACGGCGACGACCGTCGCTCCCGCATCGTCTTCATCCTCCGCGACCTGCCGCGCGCGGCGGTGGAAGACAGCCTGCGCGCCTTCCTCGCCGCAGCGGAGAGCCCGCAGCCGGTGGCGGCGGCCTGACG
>Ga0194134_10000550_pt1 | contig 57207 bp, 60 predicted proteins | sample TA2KigOff0mmetaG_FD_148602 | JGI IMG/M metagenome (GOLD analysis project Ga0194134, IMG submission 148602) | Freshwater microbial communities from Lake Tanganyika, Tanzania - TA2015056 Kigoma Offshore 0m | ecosystem: Environmental > Aquatic > Freshwater > Lake | place: Tanzania: Lake Tanganyika...
CTTGTTCGTGCTCGCCCCAGCTTCCAGGATCCGCGCGATCTCTTCATTGCTGTACCGCTTCTTCTTCATTGATCTCTCCTTTCCTCTTGAAAGATCCTATGATTTCCGCTGGTACGATTTTAGGGCGTCAGGTCAGTGGGAGGTATCGCTTGAGGCGGCGAGCGGCGCCAGGCAAAGCAAGCCGAGGGGAAGTTTGAGCAAATCCCGACGAAGGAAAGTCTTAGCCACGGTCTGAGTTTGACCGGGTTTGTTTACAGGATTATATTTAGGCTATGAAAAGGTGGTTAGAAAAACCAAATCAAAATGAGGCAGATTTGTATTAGGCTTCGTCATCGTCTTCTTCACTTGTGAAGAAGACAGGTTCTTTACCAGCGGCCTCAAGGCGCATGTCGAGGGCAATGCCGACCGAGGTGGCTTCATCGCGATTGAGGCCGCCGGCCTCCTTCTCGATGCGGGTATAGAGGCTGCGCACGCGGCTAGACGAGATATCAGAGGGGATCGCCATGGCATAAGCGAAAATGGCATCCTTGCGGAGTTCGTCATCCATCATGAGGTCGCGAAGTTTGGCGATCGCAGTGACGTCGCCGCAGACCCCCGCGCCACGAATGGCCTGACGGCGAACGGCCAAATCAGGATCGTCGAGAAATGTTCCGAAGCGGCTGCTATAGGCAGCTTCGCGAGAGCGCCACATGGCGTGGACTGCGTCGGCGCGGGACTCGGGATTGGCGATGAGTTCATCGATCAAGGCGCGGGTGCGAACAGGAGAGATGCTGTCAGGAAGAAGCGTGATGAGACTGGCGGCGCGGATCGCGGGAGGGGTTTCAAGGTTGCCCAAAGTGGCGTCAGCGAGGGCTCGGACTTCTTCGATCTGGTTTAGGCGAGCAAGAGCACGGAAAGCCGCGGCGCGCACCAGGACAGAGTCCGCACTGGAAGCCAGTTTGATGAGAGGCTCGGCAACAGATTGAGGCAAGTCGAGATCTTCGAGGACATCGAGGGCAGCGAGGCGAACGGATTCATCCTCATAGCTGGTGGCGAACTCAACAATCTCATCGTCGTCGAGGACTTCGAATTCCGGGCCTGCAGTTTCCGGGTAGTCGGCGAGGTGATCGATTTCTGGGAAGTACGCTTCCCCGTTGCTTTGGCGAAGTTGTTCGAGGGCGAAATCGATTTCGCGGTTTTTGCCGAGTTCGATCGAGAGTTTTTCGAGCGCAGGAATGCCAGCCTTATCGCCATAAAGGCCGAGAAGCATCGCACCGTCTTCCATGTCGAATTCAAGGCGTTCCATGTTGATCTGAAGGATGCGGGGATCGCGCAGGCCGAGACCAGAGAGGAGAAATGCAACTTCACTCGAAGAGTCTTCTTCGAGTTCGCGATACAGCGTCACAAGGGCATCGACCGCGGTCGAACCGGCGCGGCGCGCGATATCGAGCATGCTCTCCGGAATCTCGGAGAAGCCATCCCGAAGGAGAGAAATTACGTAATCAAGACCATTGTTGCCGGGCATGGCGGCGAGAAGGTTGAGCAGGTCGGAATCGATCTGGAGGCGGGCAGATTCTGGGGTGTCCAAGCCGTAGCGGACCAAGGCAGGGACGGAGTCTTTCGGGCGGGAGGTCAACGATTTGACGAGGCGCTGATCAAAGCCGATACGCCCAAGGCCAGCCTGTTCAATCAGAGTATTGACGGGGGTGGAATCGAACTTCGAAGGCTGGATGAGCATTAGTAGGTAGCTCTGCCGCCAGATGCGTCGTAGGTCTGAGCCGTGATGAAGGAAGAGTCGGGGCTCGAGAGGAAATGAACGACTGCGGCGATTTCTTCCGGCTCACCGGTGCGGCGCATGGGGATGCGCTGAGTCATGTAATCGACCTGTTGGGGCGTGAGTTGTTCGAGGATCTTGGTGCGGACGACGGCGGGAGTGACGCAGTTGGCAGTGATGCCGTCGAGGGCGACTTCTTTGCCGAGGGACTTGGTAAAACCGATGAGGCCGGCCTTCGTGGCGGAATAGGCACTCATATTGGGGTTGCCTTCTTTGCCGGCGATGGAGGCGATATTCACGATGCGGCCGTACTTACGTTCGCGCATGAAGGGGACAACGGCGCGGCAGAGGTAAAAGGGGCCATTCAGATTGACGGCTACGCACCAGGCCCAATCCTGATCGGATTGTTCCCAAACGGGAGCGGCCTTGCCTGCGACGCCTGCGTTATTGACGACGATGTCGATGCGCCCGGTGCGGGCGACGACAGCGGCTGCCAGTTGATCGCAGCTCTCGCTCGAGGTGACGTCGAGCGAGAGCGCAAACGAGTTGTTGGGAAGCGAGGCAGCAACGGCCTCACCGGCTTGGAGATTGAGATCAGCAACGACTACGGTGGCGCCGGAGTTGGCAAGACGGCGGGCGATGGTTTCGCCGATGCCGCCTGCCGCGCCTGTGACAATCGCGGTTTGGCCAGTGAGATCGAAGTATGCCATGAGTTTTGAGACCTAGCTTTCCTTGACGACGTTGACAGTGATCTCGGCGGTAACGCCCTTGTAGAGGTTGAGCGTGACCTTGTGTTCGCCGAGGACCTTGATCGGTTCGTCGAGATGGATCTTCTTCTTGTCGATGGTAAAGTTCTTCTTCGACAGACCGGTCTCGATGTCAGAGGCGGTCACGGAGCCGAAGAGGTGATCTTCTTCGCCGGCCTTGCGGGCGAACTCAAGAGTTACGCCGCTGAGCAATTGAGCGAGACCTTCGGCATCGGCCTTCACCTTGGCTTCTTTACGAAGCCAGGACTGGCGTTCCTGTTCGACGATCTTCTTGTTGGCCTCGGTGGCAAACACGGCGAGACGGCGGGGGAGAAGGAAGTTACGGGCAAAGCCGTCCTTCACTTTCACAACCTGACCGCGGGAGCCGAGCTTATCGATATCTTCGCGGAGAATGACTTCCATTTACTTTTCTCCTTCCCGCGTTGCAAAGGGCAGCAAGGCGATGTTGCGGGCGCGCTTGATGGCGACGGCCAAACGGCGCTGGAACTGGGTGCTGGTGCCGGTCAAACGACGGGGGACAATCTTGCCGCGCTCAGAGATGTACTGGCGCAGCAGGTTGATGTCTTTGTAATCGATGTAGTCGATCTTTTCGACCGAGAACCGGCAGACTTTCTTACGACGGAAATACTGCTTCTTGTTGACGATGTTCGCCTTGTCACCACCGGTGGGGCGCATCGAGGCCGCAATGGGGCGGCCGCCTCTTCCTTCAGCCATGTTATGTGTTCTCCTTTATCGCTTCCACGGGTTATTCAGCAGCCGGAGCGGGAGCAGCGGCGGCGGGGGCATTCGCGGCAGGCTCGTTGGGCTTGCCAGGAGCAGGCACGGCGGGCTCGGCCGGGAGGGCGGGAGCAGCAGCGCCAAGAGCACCAGGAGCAGCGCCAGGAGCACCAGGAGCAGCGGCCGGAGCAGCGGGAGCAGCAACCTGAGGCTTGCGGGCAGCGCGCTTTTCGCGACGCTTCTTGCGCTTTTCGACCCACTTCATCTCTTCATCGAGACGGACAGTGAGGTACTTGATCACGAGATCGTTGACGCGCAGACGGCGTTCGATTTCCTTGATGGTTGCACCGCTGGCTTCAAAGCGCAGCAGGATGTAATAACCCTCGAGATAACGGCCCACCTGGTAGGCGAGCTTGCGGGTGCCCCACTTTTCAGTGAACTGCACATTGCCGCCGTCTTTGACAATCAACTGGGTCATTTGTTCGACCAGCGGATCGACCAACTCGTCAGTCGAGTCGGGTTTTACGATAAACAATTCTTCGTAAAGTCTGAGACTCATTTTTCCTCTTCTTTTGAACCTTGGGCGCGACGGTTAAACCTCGTCATGGCCTTTTCGGCGCCTTCGGCGATTATGGACTCGATGCTGGATGAAGCTTCATCCAACCAGAGATCCAAATCGGCACGCATGCTTTTTGGAATGACCGCAAGCACATAATGCCTGGCTTTTTCGCCCAGTGTAATGGGCCCGCTGCCTTGCGGGGAGCCCGGATTGATACCAAGCCGGACTCGGGTGAATTCTTCCGTGCGGATGGCAGAGATGATGGATTTCATCCCGTTGTGTCCGCCGGCCGAACCACGAGCACGAATGCGGAGATGGCCCCACTCGAGCGCGAGTTCATCAAAAACAACAATCAGGTTTGCCGCCGAGAGCTCGTACTTATCGAGGAGCTGCTTTACGGCAGGGCCGCTGAGATTCATGTAAGTCAACGGCTTGGCAACAACGACGCGGTCGCCCTTCACGTCTCCGACCCCAACCAGAGACTGGCATTCGGGGCGGGAGATCCGTAGACCGTTGCGAGAAGCGAAGCGGTCTACGGTCAGGAATCCAACATTGTGCGGGGTCCAGTCGTATTCGGGGCCAGGATTGCCAAGACCGACGATGAGCCAGGAACCCACAGGAAAAACCGATTACTTCTTCTTGGCAGCCGGAGCCTTGGCGGCCGGGGCCTTTGCCGCAGGAGCGGCGCCCTTGGCAGCCTTCGCGGCAGGAGCAGCTTCTACCTTCTTACCCTTCTTGGCAACTTCGGGCTCAGCAGCACCACCTTCAGCAGTGGCTTCTGCTTCGGCACGAAGCGAAACAACGTGCGAGAGAACGAGTTCTGGATCGGAGATCAGGCGCATCGAACCAGAGAGCGGGATGTCCTTGCCACGAACGCTGTCGTTGAGCTTGAGCTGGGAGACATCGACGGTGAAGTGTTCCGGAATGTCATCGGGCAGCACTTCGATTTCGACTTCGCGGTTGACCAATTCATAATGGCCGCCCTGGAGCTTAACGCCAACCGGATCGCCCGTCGTGTGGACAGGGACCTTGACGCTCATCTTCTTGGTGAGATCGACGCGCTTCAGGTCGACGTGGAGCAGATTGCCTTTGATGGGATGCGTCTGCCAGTCGATGATGATGACAGGAGCCACCTGGCCCTGCACATCGAGATTGAAGATGGTGTTGTAACCGCTCGAGCTGGTGAGGATCTTGGTGATCTCCTTGGGGCTCAGGGTCAGGGCAACCGGGTCGCCGCCGGTGCCGTAGAGAACGGCCGGGCTTTTGAAGTCGACACGCAGGCGGCGTGCGGCGTTCTTACCGCGGGTTTCGCGGGGCTCGGCAACGAGGGTAATATCTTTACGCATAAAATCTGCCTCTAATGGTCTTTCTGTCGTTTACTCGAAAAGTACGCTGATCGAAGTTTCGCCGTGGATGGAGTCAATGGCCCGAGCAAGTAGCTTGGCCACGGAGAGAACGCGGATTTTGTCGCACCGCGCGGCTTCCGGACTCAGGGGGATGCTGTTGGTGATGGCAACCTGCTGGAGATACGGAGACTCCGTAATCCGCTGCACCGCAGGGCCGGAAAGGACACCGTGGGTGGCGCAGGCTTGAACCGAGAGAGCGCCTCGCTTGGAGAGGGCCTCGGCAGCCTTGACGAGGGTGCCGGCTGTGTCGATGAGATCGTCGACCAGCAGGCAATTGCGACCTTCGACCGTGCCAATGATATTCATCACTTCGGCAACGTTTGGTTGGTCGCGGCGTTTATCGATAATAGCCAGTGGCGCCTGGAGGCGCTTGGCAAAGGCCCGGGCGCGTTCGACGCCGCCGGCGTCGGGCGAGACAACCGTGAGGTCATCGAGGGGCGTTTCTTTGAAGTGGTCGAGCATCACGGGGGTTACGAAGAGATGGTCGACCTGGATGTCGAAGAATCCTTGGATCTGGGCGGCGTGAAGGTCGAGGGCGAGAACCCGGTCGGCACCGGCTCGCTCGACCAGATTAGCGACCAGGCGCGCCGAAATGGGCACGCGGGGCTGATCTTTGCGGTCCTGACGGGCGTAGCCAAAATAGGGGAAGACGGCGGTGATACGGTCGGCTGAGGCGCGCTTGAGGGCATCGATGATGAGCAAAAGCTCCATCAAGTGGTGATTGACCGGAGTGCAGGTGGGCTGGACGACAAATACATCGGAACCACGGACATTCTCGTGGACCTGGATCCAGGTTTCACCGTCGGCGAACGTCTTGACGGAAGTGCGGGCGACCTCGACATCGAGGTGCGCACAAATCTCCTGCGCTAGAGCAGGGTTGGCGTTGCCGGTGAGAATTTTGACGCGGTCAAATTGCATGGCGCTGAGCTAAAGGGTCGCTAACTTTCCGTTCACACAAATCGAGACCGGGGCGGCCAACTCGCGCCATCCGTGAAGGATGATAAAGCTGTATGCCAGGCACGCTCGTAACGGCGGCGGCTGATTGAGTGGAATTTCTCCACTCGAATTGCCGTCGCGTGCCCCGATATTTCGGCTCTGAGCAAAGTTTCGGCCGCTGCCGCGGCTTCCGCAGACTCGTAAAGTCCAAACAGTGTGGAACCACTTCCTGACATTCTTGCCAAGAGGGCCCCTGAATCCTTGATCGCCTTCACAAGGAAAAGTAACTGGGGATGTTGTTTGAACGCAACGGGCTCAAAGTCGTTTTCGCAAACTGCCGCCCATGCTGCCAGCGGCTGATCCTCGCGCACACTACGCACGAGAGAGCGAAACCTCTTTATTATCTCGACTTGGGCGTCCTCTGTCAAACTTGCGACAGAGGGCCGATTGAGGGCGCGGTAGGCATCGGGGGTCGAAATGTGAAGTCCGGGCGCGACCAGAACGCCATGGACGGAAGTCAGATCGCCGACCGGAGTCAGAACTTCTCCACGCCCCGAGGCTTCAGCAGTGCCGCCGTGGAGGAAAAAGGGAAGGTCTGAGCCTAGCCTGGCAGCGATGGAATGGCTCTCGGTCGTTGCATTGAGCAGCGCAGGTAGGGCAAGGAGAACGGCGGCTGCATCGGTTGAGCCGCCGCCGAGACCGCCGCCCATGGGGATGCGCTTCTCGATGTGAATGCGAACATGGGCCTCAATCCCTGTCGCCGTGAGCCAGGCAAGAGCAGCCTGCGTCGCGAGATTCGTGCCTGAAATCTCGACATCGCTTGTCGTCTCGACAATTGTTTTCGAAGCCGGAATTGCATCGATGTGGATCGAATCGGCAAGCGATATCGTCTGAAACAGCGTCGCGATCTCGTGGAAATTGTCAGGACGTTTGTAGAGGACCTTGAGGCCAAGGTTGAGCTTGGCAAAGGCCTGAAGAATCGGCATTAGTAATGCAGGAGGCTGAAGATATCGTGACCGTCGAGGTGGTTGCGACCGGCCAGGAAGTCGAGCTCGATGACAAAGCTAAGACCCTGAAGGAGCCCGCCGGATTGCGTGACGAGATCAGCAACAGCCTTGGCAGTGCCACCTGTTGCAAGGACATCGTCGACGATAAGAACGCGCTGGCCGGGTTGAATGGCATCTTCGTGGATTTCGAGTTTGTCCGTGCCGTATTCAAGAGCGTATTCCATCTGCCTGGTCTTGTAGGGAAGCTTTCCCGGCTTGCGGACGGGTACAAAACCTGCACCGAGCGAGTAGGCAACGGCGGGGGCAAAGAAGAAGCCGCGAGCTTCGATGCCGACAACTGTATCGATCTGGGACCCTTTGTATCGTTCCTTGAGTGCATCGAGGGTTCGCTTGAGGCCGGCAGGGTTCTTGAGGAGAGTGGTGATGTCGTAGAAGTTGATGCCGGGCTTGGGGAAGTCGGGCACTTCGCGGATCATTGTTTTGAGGTCATTCATCGGATCTGAAAACCATCGTAGCGAACGAGCTCAGCAGATTGCTCGTCGACCGTTCGAACTTCTGCCAGCATTGGGCCGCGGCGGACATAGCCCGAGAGCCGATTCAATTCAGCATCGTCTCCGACGGCATGAACCTCGACGGAGCGATCCGCGAGGTTTTTGGCATAGCCGGTAAGGTCTAACTTGAGAGCGTGCTTCTGGATGTAGTTGCGAAAGCCAACACCCTGGACGCGGCCAGTGACAAGCCACCTGCGAGCAGTCATTTCTTGATGATAGGACGAGGGGGAGGCATCAACAGCCGAAGTAAAGAATTTTCAGGAATTGGCCGAAAGATGAATGCACTGCGAAGTGGGCCGAGACTGAGGCGGCTTGACTTGACCTGGAGTTGAAGTCACACTTTGATTGAGTTGGAGAATTGCTTAGAGAACTGCCCGACACAGGAAACATGATGAAACTGAAGAACTTAGCATTGGCCTTGGCAATGGCAGCACCTATATTCGGCCAGATGGGTGGCGGCGGAATGGGCGGATTCGGCGGCCCTGCAGTGATGGGAAGTGGCGCAGGTGCCAACACGGGCAAACGCGGTGGGGCAGACATGGGAGTTAGCTTTTTTGCCGGGATCATGGGGACAATTGACAGTGGACTGACTGGCTTGGCGGTGGACGCGAATGGCAACATCAACAACTCTGCAGGTAAGGGGATCGATGGATTTGCGGGCGTGTTCGGGAGCAAACGCCTTCGCAGAGGATCCGTTGGCATCAACTACAACGGACACTACCGGCAATATTCCGGACTTGGAAACTTTAACGGAACCGACCAATCTTTGGGCTTGTTTGCGACACGACAGCTTACGAAGCGGTCCACAATTTCCTCCTTCTTGAGCGCAACAACAACCAACCGTCCATTCGGCTTCAACATGGCCGGAACCGGCCTGGATCCCTTTGCAGGAACTCTGGTAAGCCCCACTGGAGAGCTTTTCGACAATCGTATCTATGCGACAAATGGAAATCTCGAATACTCGATCCAGAAGTCAGCCCGCCTGTCATTTAATATTTCTGGAAATGGCTTCCTGGTCAGGAGAACAGGTAACATCCTATTTGGAGTGAATGGCACAACGCTGAGTTCGGGAGCGAGCTATCGCGTGTCGAGACGCCAGACAATCAGTGCTGGCTATCAGTTCTTGATGTTCAACTTCACGCGCAACTTTGGAGATACTTTCGGGCATGGAGCTTTTGCAGGCTATTCAGTGCAATTGGGACGTCGAGCCCAAGTTGGCCTGCAGGGAGGGGTGTTCCGGCTAGAGTCCCTCGGACTCAGAACTGCCTCGGTTGATCCTGTGATCGCGGCGCTGATCGGTTTCTCGTCGGTCACTGAAGTGTTTTACAGCAAGATGTATTTGCCCACCGCTCAGTTATCAGCCAGCTATCGAGTCAGTCGCTTTCATGATCTGAACGTAAATGGAGGCATCATGCCAGGCCCCGGGAATGGCGTGATCAACACTTCGAGGAACCTCAACGTCGGCGGGGGATACTCCTACTCTGGAATTCGCGAACTTGGGTTGAGCGTTAGTGCAACTTACAATCGGATGGGAAGCTTGATCGCAGGAAATCAAATCTTTGAAGCCTTGATGTTCAGCGGCAACGCAAGCAGAAGGCTGACAGGGCAAATTTTTGCGACAGCGAGTCTCGGAAACCGCAGGTTTCTTGGCTCGCCCACCAATTCGTTCTCGAGAAATTCCTACTTCGTTGCAGCCGGCTTTACATGGAGCCCGAGAGAAGTACCGATTTCGATTCGCTAGTTGCGAAGAGTCGAAGAAGAGTCGGATAGAAAGCGCAGGCGCTCTGCAAGGTTCTGCGGCGCTTCACTCCAAAGTTTTCTATCGGCGAGGCGCAGGGCAGAGGCAGCATCTGCGGAAAGCCGCAAAAGGCTCTTGATGTTGGACTGGAAGAAATTGAGGACTTCTGCTGGTTGATCTTTGTCGGGTATAAACTGCGCTTCAATTCCGAGTTCGTAGCGAATGGATTCTCCCAGCTCAGTGGGGTAATCTGGTCCATGGAAGAAGAGATTCACCCTGCCCGGCACGAGGCGCCAACCCTCCGGCTTTTCCTGCCAGAGATCCCAAAAGGCTTCCAATTCAAAGCAAGCGTCGGCAGAGCGCCACTTTTCCATGTCCTCGACGATTTCTTCCAGTTGTTCCGGCAGCTGGTAGACCTGTTCGAGAAGAGCCGGTTCGGAAGGGTCAACTGCGGAGACCCTGAAGTAGCATTGCGGGGCCTGAGTAGAAAAGGGGAACTTGCGCAAGGCAACAGCGAAGTTACGATGCATGGCAAGAGCCGAATGGTTCTCAAGCCAAAGAGACAGATAAAGACGATCAGCCATCCAGAATTGATGGTAGCGCGGAGAACGATTTGAGCGAAGAAATTGAACGGATGTGTGGTGTGGTTGTGCTGGATAAGGCGGCTGGCTGGACCTCACATGATGCGGTAAACAAGATGCGGCGGATCGCCGGCACCAAGAAGGTAGGCCATCTCGGGACGCTCGATCCTCTGGCGACGGGTGTGCTGCCTTTGGTAATTGGAAGGGCAACGCGACTGGCACAGTTTTACGTGAAGGATCGCAAGGCTTACCGGACGACCGTAAAGTTTGGCTACGCGACAGACACCTATGACCGCGAAGGCGAAGCAGTTGGACCGGAGGTAGCGATTGAATTGGAGCTTGGAACGGTTGAAGGACTGCTTGGTGAATTTCGCGGCAAGTTCAAGCAGATGCCGCCGGCCATCTCTGCCAAGAAGATCCAAGGCGTACCAGCCTACAAGTTGGCGCGACAGAATAAGCCTGTGGAGCTAAGCGAAGTTGAAGTTGAGATCTTCAAGCTGGAGATAGAGCGGCTGGAAGGAAACGAGCTGGATTTATACCTCGAGTGTTCGGCGGGCACCTATGTACGGTCACTGGCGCATGACCTCGGGCAAAGATTAGGATGTGGAGCACATGTGGATCAGTTGCGCCGTACGTTGAGCGGAGAGTTCTCGATCGAAGACGCATTTACGCTCGAACAGTTAGAGGGGTTTTCGCGCGAAGGGAAATTCGCTGAGGCGATGTTGCGGGGGACGAGGTTGCTGCCTGAGATTCCCGTCGAAACCGTGGACCTCTTGACGGAATCGCAGATCCGGCAGGGACGGGATTTCAGAACTTCTCCCTTTCGCGTATCGCAGGCGGCGCGTCTCGTAAAGGCGATGAACCAGCAGGGTGAATTGATCGCAATCGGCGAGCAGAGGCTGCCGAACGTTTACCATCCAATTCTGGTGATTTAGGACTTCTTGCGACGCCGACTCACCCAGCCGGGCTTGTTGGTCTGCGGGCTGCGACCGAAGGCGAGCGCATCGGTGGGAACGGTCTTGGTAATGACACTTCCCGCCGCGATGTAGGAGCTGGCTTCGAGCGTGAGAGGGGCAACAAGGGTAGAGTTGCTGCCGACGAAGACGTTGTCGCCGATTGTAGTGCGATGCTTCGCGACACCATCGTAATTGCATGTGATGGTACCCGCGCCGATATTGACGCCCGGACCGATGTCACTATCGCCCAGGTAAGCGAGATGCATCGCCTTGGAGCCAGCTCCAAAGCGTGTCTTCTTCAGCTCAACGAAGTTACCGATGTGGGCATTCGATTCCACATGGTTGTCCTGGCGGAGGCGGCTAAAGGGGCCGATGCGAGCGCCGGAATCCACGGTGGAAGTGCCAACGAAACAATATTCGGAGATGACCACGTTGCTTGCGATGCTGCTATCGCGGATCACTGAACCCGCTCCGATGAAACAATCTGTGCCGATGCTGGTATTGCCGAGGATTTGAGTGAAGGGAGCGACGACCGTGTCCTGACCAATCGAGACTCGCGAGTCGATCGAGACCGTTTCCGGCTGCAGAATCGTCACACCGTCAAGCATGAGTTGCCGGGTCTTGCGGGCGCGGAGGATTCTGTCGGCTTCGGCCAGTTCAATCCGTTGGTTGATGCCGAGGATTTCGTTGGGATCTTCAAGCAACAGAGCTGCAACGGAGTGCCCGGCAGCGCGGAGAATCTCGACAAGGTCGGTGAGGTAAATTTCGCCTGATGCCGGATTCGGCTGAATGTCGCCGATGTGCTTCCAGAGAAGCGCGGAATCGATGCAATAGATCCCAGAGTTGATCTCGCGAATGGACTTCTGATCCGAAGTTGCAGCCTTTTCTTCGACAATCGCAGCGACACCTCCATCGTCGGCCCGAATGATGCGGCCATAGCCGTGAGGGTTGTCGAGAAGGGTGGTAATTAGAGTTGCGGCGGAACTGCCAGCTCGTTGGGTGTCGATCAGACGCGTAATCGTAGAGGCAGTGAGGAGTGGGCAATCACCGTAGAGAATTACCGTGAGGCCTTCGTGGCAGGCGAGATCGCGGCACATGGCAACGGCGTGGCCTGTGCCCTTCTGGACGGTCTGGGAGACAAAGGAACAGCCGCGCGGCTTGAGCAAGGCAGTGACAGCTTCGGCCTGGTGGCCGACCACAACCGTGGTCGCAGTTGCGGGAATCGAGGATTCGGAGGCATCGAGGACATGTTGAACTAGGGCCTGCCCACCAGCTTCATGAAGCACCTTTGCTTTGCGGCTCTTCATGCGTGTGCCGAGACCAGCGGCGAGGACAATGGCCTGAAGGGGAGAGGTCATGACTAGGAATCCTTTTTTGTCTGTGAGCGCGCACTGCGAGATGCGGCGGCTAGTTCGACTGCAACTCGGGCAATCGCTCGCGGGTCGTGTCGCACTTTGTCTGATTTAGCGAGCAAGGGGCGACCGACTACTTCGAGGCCAAGCTCGGCGATTCGGGGTGAGTCGAGTTCCACGGGGAATACTTTGCCGGCAGCATAGAGCCTGCGTTGGGGGCCGGTCAAAGGAGTGGTGTTCAGGATGACCCTTTCAATGGCTCCTTTACCGCCATGATCGAGCAATGCCTTGACATGGTCGTAGGCAGAGTAGGTCATGGTTTCCCAAGGCTGCCACATTAGATTGCAGAAGTAGGCTTTGGCAGCTTTGCTGCGTCGGATGGCTCGCGCGATACCGTCGACGAGGAGGTTCGGAATGATGCTGGTATAGAGGCTGCCGGGGCCGAGAGTGATCAAATCTGCGGCGGCAATGGCGTCGAGGGCGTCCTTGAGTGGCTTTACCTTCGGCTCGGTGAGTTCCAGCCGCTGGATGCGCTTGCGGCTGCGGGTAATTTTTGTTTCGCCTTGAACCACGGAGCCATCTTGCATGATTGCGCGCAAGCCAATGTTCTGGCTGGTGGATGGGTAGATTCGCCCATAGATGGCGAGGACCTCGCTTGACACCTTCACAGCGCGGGGAAAGTCGCCAGTGACATGAGTGAGTGCAGCAAGAAACAGGTTCCCGAAGCTGTGGCCCACCAAGCCCTTGCCGGAGGCGAAGCGGTATTGGAATAGCTTGGAGAGCAGTGTCTCGTCTTCGCTCAAAGCCACCATGCAATTACGGATGTCACCGGGAGGAAGAATATCGAATTCCCGGCGCAGCCGACCCGAGGAGCCTCCATCATCGCTAACAGTGACAATTGCGCAAATATCTACGATCGACTGGCGGGCGTATTCTTTCAGCCCATGGAGCAAAGTCGATAAACCAGTGCCTCCACCAATGACCACGATCCGAAGAGGGCCAGCGGGGTCACGAAAACCGGGAGGCGGAGCGATCATCGAAGGCTAGTTTGCGCCGGTGAGGAGCTCGCGAATGGGAGGATGCTGCATGAGCTCGGCGAAGTCAGGATCATTGTGTGCGGCGACACGGTTGCGGGGAGAGATCTCGATGGCTCGCCGCAAGTGCGTAACGGCCCCATTGATGTCCTGCTTAAGCCCCTTCACCAACGCCATAGCGTAGTGCATGTAGTCGGCATCATCCTGGCGGAGTGCCTTTTCGAAACTGGCCAGGGCCCCGTCGAGGTCGCGTTTGTTCATTTGCGAGATGCCGTAGTTGTAATGATCTTCGGCAGTCTCAAGCTTGAGCGATGACTTGGCAAGACGTTGCTGGCACATCAACAAATGCTGCTTGGCGGCGTAACCAATTTCCTTGACCGGGCCTTCAAGAGAAGCCTCGAAGAGAGACTTGGCCTTGGCGAAGTCACGCATGTGAAAGGCCTGCATGGCCGAATCGAAAGACTTCTGTTGAGGCGAAGGTTCTGGAGTGCTGGATTGGGATCGGCTCGTCTGCTTGGCGGCCGCTTTGCTATTGCTCTTCTGCATCGAAATTCCTGTTATCCGCAGGCTCATCCGCAGTGAGCCCACCGACACATTGTAGCGCCCTTATCGGGCCTCGTTGTAAATGGTCACGGAGGTGATGCGGCGGAAGCCCATACGACGGTAGAGATTCTCGGCGATTTCGCTGGATTGAAGAACGGCTGATGTGAGACCCGTCTTGCCACTCATTTCTTCGAGCGCATGGCGAACTATGCGCTCACCGATTCCTTTGCGCTGGACGTCAGGAAGAACAGCAACGCCGTAAACGCCGAGTACGCCGCGAGAGGGCATAATGCAAGTTGTAGCAACTGCGCGATTGCCAGAGTATGCGAGGAAGCCGCGAATCTCACCGGACCAATACTCAGTGTTGTGATAGACATCGAGGAAAGTCGCCAGCGGAGTTCTGAAAGCAGCCGACATGACATGGCAGAAATCAAAGCGCGTAGCGGGTATGCCGACTGGTAGAAATTCGAGCGTCGGCAGAGTCTTGCGCGCTGGCAAGAGCTTTTCAGCGAACAGGCCGGAACCGCGAGAGACGACCGTGGCACCATAACGATCCAGTATTGGCTTGAGCCACAGCAGGATCTTGCCTGGCACCAGATAATCTGCAAGCCAAAGACTCCAGCGAGCGCGGCGCTGGCGATACATGGCGTCGACATAATCGAATTTCAGTTTGAGTTCTTCCTCTGTGTGGACCGGCTTGGTGAGCAAGACGGAATTGAACACTGCGCCAGGGAAGCCGGAGTAGATGCAAAGGATGCCGTCGTCTTCCCAAACCTGGGCGCCAGAGCGCACGCCGGCAAAGGTGCGCATGGTGTCAAGCAAATTGGCGAGCATAAGCGCGCGCTGGGGTTCGAATTCTTCTGTCACAGCAAATTCAGGGGATCCACATCAATTACCAAAGCTGTAGCGGGCCAATTGCGATCGATCGCGCGTTGGCGGATGAGGTCGAGAATTGCAGCCAGTCTCTTACGCTGAGCAGCCTTAATGAGCATCTGATAGCGAAACTCTTTGTTGACACGAGGGACAGGAGCTTCGGCAGGGCCGAGCATGCGGACGCCTTCTTTTTCCTCCTTGAGAAGCTCGGCCACCTCGCCGCTCATGCGAAGGGCTTCTTCCTGTCGTTCGCTGCGAAACACGATATTGGCAAGGGACGCAAAGGGTGGATAACGCATTACTTTGCGGAAGTGCAGCTCCTTGGTGTAGAACAGCTCGTAGTCTTGAACAGCAGCGAAGCGGACGGCGTAATGTTCAGGATTGATGGTTTGGAGAATCACCGTACCAGGAACACCGCCGCGCCCGGCACGGCCAGCCGCTTGAGTGAGTAATTGGAAGGTGCGCTCAGCGGCACGGAAGTCGGGCATGCCGAGACCGATGTCGGCGTTGACGATTCCGACTAGCGTGACGTTGGGGATGTCGTGGCCCTTGGCGATCATCTGGGTTCCGACGAGGATATCGAAGTTCTTTTCGCGAAAGCCGTTCAGAATGTTTTCGTAATCGCCTTTGGAGTTGATCGTGTCGCGATCCATGCGGGCGATACGGGCAGCGGGGAAGGCTTCTTTGAGTTCTTCCTCGATCTTCTCGCTGCCCGAGCCAATGAATTGAATGTGTTCGCTTTCGCACTTGACGCAAGTCTGCGGGACCTTTTCGGCGTAACCGCAGTAGTGACACAGGAGTCTGCGATCCCGGCGGTGATAGGTAAGCGTGACCGAGCAATTCACACATTCGACTTTGTAGCCACAGGAGCGGCAGGCTACAAAGCTTGAATAACCGCGACGATTCATCAAGAGCATGGCCTGTTCGCCCAAGGCCAGTTTTTCCTGAACGTTTTCGATGAGACGACGCGAAAACAGGACGTTCTTCTTGGTTTCTAGGAATTCCTGACGGAGATCAACGATCTCGACCTGAGGCATGGGGCGTTGTTCGATGCGCTCGGGAAGTAACAGGCGTTCGTACTTTCCGAGGTCGGCATTGTGGCGAGTTTCCAGCGACGGCGTCGCACTGCCCAGGACAACGACGGCTCCAATCTGTTGGGCGCGGACGACGGCCACATCTCGGCCGTTGTAGCGAGGGGTCTCTTCCTGCTTGTAGCTGCCATCGTGCTCTTCGTCAACCAGGATGAGCCCGAGGTCGGGCATGGGAGCAAATACAGCGCTGCGAGTACCCACGACGACACGTGCCTCACAACGGCGGATACGACGCCAATATTCAGCGCGTTCGCTCTCACTGAAGGCGCTGTGAAGAATGGCAACCTGCTCGCCGAAACGAACGGCGAACTGACCGGCTACCTGTGGAGTGAGAGCAATTTCAGGAACCATCAAAAGGGCGCTGCGACCTTCAGCCAGTGCGGCTTCAATGGTTCGCAAATACACTTCGGTCTTGCCGCTACCAGTGACGCCCTGCAAGAGAAAAGCGGCATATTGATTGGCAGAGACTGCGGCAGAGAGGCGGGAAAAGGCCGCTTGCTGAGAGACGTTGAGCGCATGTGGAGGACGATCAGCCGGGAGGCGAATTGCGCTCATGCGCGGACTCAGCTTGACCAAGGATCGACGTGCCAGTGCACGAGCGCTGACGCTCGCGTTTTTGACCATGCCTTCCAGCTCATCAAGAGGGTGTTGCCCTGGATGCAGATGGAGGAAAGCCAGGAGTTCGCGTTCCCACTTCGGGAGCTTCTCCATGGATTCGACGGCAAGACCTTCGATGTTGAGCTTTGATGCCGGAGCGCGCAAAGGATCCCGTTCATGCGCTTCTTCTTCGACACGCAGCAACCCCTTGCGAAGAAACTCTTTGAGAATTACCGGCGCCTCGGGCGAGCAACGGCGCATCGCCTCAATGGAAAGTGGGCGTTCATCGAGTGCTTTCAGCAAAATCAGAGCCGGATCGTCGGCCTCGGTGATGCCAAGTAACGATTGACGGGCAAGATCGCGGCCCGCATCGGTGAGCGAATAGAGCTTACTGCGCTTAATCTCGCCGCCAAGCGGGGCCATGATGCGGAAGACTTCTCCCACAGGAGCCATATAGTAGCGAGCTACCCAAAGGCCGAGGGCAATCAGCTTGGCGTCGAAGATGGGCTCAGCCTCAAGGAGCTTCTCGATGGGACGCACCTTGTAATCGGGCGGTATGTCGTGGAGCCGCAGGATCGTCCCGGTTAGCTTGCGTTGCTGGAACGGAACCAGCACCCGGCAACCTTCACAAGCAAGTTCGCGATCGTTGCCTGTCAGCGCGTAGGTAAAGGGCTGATCGAGAGGCACTGGAAGGCAAACATCGCAGTAGTGCGCCATGAAAGCCTATAGCAGCCGGATGCTGGTTTTGAGGGCCGGATACAAAGTCTTGTAGATCTCGTGGTGGGCGCGATAGGTGGCACTTTCGCGCGGGCGAGGATCGATGATGGTGGTCTCGGTGATGCAGGCGCTGCAAGCCTCGGCGACCGAACCAAAACCGCCGGTGCCCACCATGGCGAGCAGGCCAGCACCATAGGCTGAACCCTCTTGAGACTCAAGCGTAGTGACCCTGCAATGAAAGACATCGGCGAGGATCTGACGCCATAGAGCACTCTTTGCTCCCCCGCCTGAGGCGCGGACGCGGCTGACATCGACGCCAATTTCGAGAATGACATCGAGGCAATCCTTTTGAGAAAAACTGACGCCTTCGACGATGGCGCGAACCAAATCGCGTCGTTGATGCCGTGCGGTGAGACCGATCCAGCCACCACGAGCCAGTGCATCGAGGTGAGGTGTGCGCTCGCCCATGAGATAGGGCAGCCAGAAAAGGCCATCCGATCCAGGTTCTGCCTGGGCCGCTTCTTGCATCAGGTTGTCGTAGGAAGTATCCGGTGCCAGCGTGTTTCGGAACCACTGAAGACTGAGGCCTGCACCTTGAGTGACGCCCATGACATGCCACTTACCGGGAACCGCATGGCAGAACGTGTGAACGCGGCCCATCGGATCATAGGCAGGGGCATCCATGTGGGCAAAGACGACGCCGGAGGTGCCGAGAGTGCAACTGGCGATGCCGTGTTCGACGATACCGTTGCCGACGGCGCTGGCGGCTTGATCTCCCGCACCGGCAACCATTGGTGTGCCCGCGCGCAGGCCGGTGGCGCTGGCAGCTGCTTCTGTGACGCGACCGCAGATCTGGGAACTTTCAAAGACTTGGGGGAACCAGGCCGGGTTGAGCCCGAGTTCATCCATCAGCGGCCGAGACCAGGTGCGGTTGACGACATCAAAGACGCCCGTGCCCGAGGCGTCCGAGACATCCTGTGCCAGCTCGCCAGAGAGCTTGAAGCGAACGTAGTCCTTAGGCACGAGCACCGTGCGGAGGCGATCGTAACTGGCGGGATCATTGTCACGAACCCAGAGCAGCTTGGGCAGGGTGAAGCCAGTGATGGCTGGGTTGGCAGTGAGCGCAACCATGCGGTCGCGACCGACCTTCGAATGGATCGCATCAACCTGCGGCTGGCTTCTTTGGTCGCACCAGATCAGACTGGGGCGAATGACCTTGCCCTCAGCATCGAGCATGACAAGGCCATGCATTTGCCCCGAGAATCCAATGCCCTTGATTGCTGAGCCATCCGTTTGAGCTTCTTGAAGAACGCCGCGAATGGCGAGCTGAGCGGCGCGCCACCAATCGTCCGGGTCCTGCTCGGCCCAAAGGGGACGTTCCATGCGGAAATCTTCATGAGCAGCAGTGTGGCTGGCCACAATGCGACCCTGTTCGTTCAGCAACAGGGCGCGGGTACCGCCCGTGCCAATATCTATTCCTAGCCAATACATAGTTTCAGATCTCGAATCGTACTACAGGCGGTCTCGCTGCGCCTGAAAGGGAAGAAATGCCGCACCGAAGAGCCCCGCCTGATTACCGAGCTTAGCCTTCTCGATGCGCGTCTTGGTATTGCGGAAAGTAAAACTGCGGCGTGTCACCTGTTCGAGCATCACAGGAGCAAAATAATCCCAGGCAGGAAGCGGGCCGCCACTCAGCAGGTACAAGGGGAAGTTAAAGGTATTGATCAGCGTTGCAATGCCGATGCCCAACGCTTCTCCCATGGAGCGGAAGACCTGCTGTGCTTTGACATCTCCTGCCCGGGCGAGTTTGAAGATGTCTTCGGCAGTCGGATTCGGATGAGGCGTGACTTTCATGAGTTCTGCAAGGCAGGTGATGGCTGTGGCCGAGGCATGTTTCTCAAGACAGCCGACATTGCCGCAGCCGCATGGATTGCCATTGGGGACGACGGTGATGTGGCCGAGTTCGCCTGCCATGCCGAGGAAGCCGTGCATGATGTGACCTTTGTAGACGATGCCGCCACCGATGCCCGTGCCGAGTGTCAGCAAAACCAGGTCATCGACATCGGCACCTGCGCCAATCCAGCTCTCGCCGAGCGCAGCTGCGTTGGCGTCGTTTTCAAGAATTACGGGAGCGCCAAGCCGGTTCTCGATTTCATCGCGAAGAGGAATGTTCTCGAGAAAGGCAAGATTATTGGAGTTGAGAATGATGCCTTGTTCCATGAGGATGAAGCCAGGCACGCCAATGCCAACGCCGGCGAAGCGGCCTTGAATCTGCTTGGAGCGGAGTTTCTGGATGGAATCGACAATCTCGCCAATTACGTGTTCACGGCCTTTTTCCGGGCTGGTGCTGGCCGAGACCTGGGCGAGGAGTTTGCCATCCTGGTCGACAGCGGCAGCTCGGAGATTGGTGCCACCGAGGTCAACTCCGATTGAATATTCAGTCACCTACTCAGGCTATCAAGAGCGGCTAGCGTATCAGGTCGAAAATTGCGGTGACCGTACGCCAATTTCTACCGGTTGACACCATGCCTAGCTTTGAATCGAAATAGGCGTTGGTCAGTTTTGTAGTGGTGGCACCTTTGACGAGGTGGACGTAGATCTGACGGTCGAGAACTTTGAAGCGGTCTTCGCCGGAACGATGCGGATCGAGAGTGGTGACTCGGGCTTCAGTTGGCGTTGCAGCTAAAAACATGACGAGTAGCTTCGTTGGATCGGAAGTAGCAGCGGGGAATGGATTGCGCTGGATCACGGATTCAATTTCTTTGGCCGAAAAGACAACCACAGGCACGTCGAGGCTGAAATCTGTTGGCAGCCGTTTGGACTTGGGAGTGAACAGAACGTTGCCGCTCTGAAGATAAGTGGAGACATCGGTCAAGCCAAGGGACTCGAAGTGAGCTTTGAGCGCTGGCATTTTGATGAGGTTGTTGCCGCCTACATTGATGCCGCGAAGGAAAGTGATGTGAGTGGCTGCCATGACGGGAGTCTCTATTCGATCACACAGCCCCAAGCCTTAGTGAAGCGTGCAGCTGGGCTACGACCCGCGAGTAGTTCATCGAGAACTTTAACTACATCGCGCCGGGCTGGTTGCGGGCGCGACTTACCCCAGGAGACGTAGCGGTCATCAATGCGACCACGATAGACGAGCCTGCCGCCCTGAACGATGACCGCTTCAGGGGTGAGGGTTGCGCGAAGCTCGTGGGCCTGAACCGCATGCGGATCGAGCTTGAATGCGAAGGCCGGCTTGTATTCGCGTGCCCAAGCGTCGAGGGCTTGCTGCGTGAGATCAGACTCTGGGAAGCATGCCTGAATCCGAACGCCTTTGGGCTGGTAGGTGGCTGCGATGCGGTTGAGTTCTGGGATGTAGCGGTTGGAGATCGGACACGCCGTGGCGAGGAAGACATAGAGGCGGATCGAGTCGACGGCTCGCAAGGTGAGTGGTAGCGTCAGAAGCATGGACCGTCTCGTCAGTGTGGAACGCAAGGAATCCGCAGCCATCCTTACCATGATGAACCCACCGGTGAACGCTTTGTCGCGGGAGTTGGCCGAGGCGCTGCGAACGGCTTGGACCGAAACGGATGCGAGCAAAATCGTATTGACAGGCAGCGGCAAGATGTTTGTTGCCGGGGCGGACATTCGAGAGATCGAGCGGATCACACGCGGAGAACTCGCGCCCGACTTGAGTTATCTCAATGATTTGCTTTCGATGATTGAGAGGTCTGGAAAACTCGTGGTGATGGCGATGAATGGGGGAGCCTTGGGAATTGGCCTTGAGTTGGCCATGGCGGGTCACTACCGCGTGCTCGAACGTAAAGCCTTTGTTGGGTTGCCAGAAGTGAAGTTGGGCCTTTTTCCAGGCGCTGGAGGGACACAGCGGTTGCCGCGTCTGGCTGGTGTGGAAACAGCGCTGCGAATGATCCTGGGCGGCGATGTTGTGAAGGCAGAAGAAGCCTTGAAGCTCGGGATTGTGGATGCGTTGAGCGATGGGGATGTGGTGGCGAGAGCGCTCCAGATCGAGCAAGGGCGACGGACGGACTTGATGACCTGCGCACCCTACTCGGATTGGGACCGATCGAGCTGGCGCATCCGATCGCAGCAAAAAGCCATTGAGGCGATTCGTGCGGCGTATTTGGAATTCGAAGAAGGATTGGCTGTGGAGGCAAAACTGTTTCGGGAAGCACTTCTCGATGAACAGGCGAGAGCAATGGTTTATCTGTTTTTTGCCGAAAGGGAGCTCGGCAAGATCGCCGGATTGCCGAAGGGGCTCGCGGGAGAAGCACGATGCGAGATGCGTGAGAGTCCGAATGGGGCGGTGGTGGAGGTGATGAGGCGATCAATGACATCGCTCGAGGATCTGGCGGCCACGCTTGAGTTTCTGCGCAAGCAAGGCAAATTGGCTGTAGTGTGCCAAGGGGAATGGTTGGGCCGAGAGGACCTGGACGCGTCTACGGGCGAGCGGTTGGTGAAAGAAGGAAAAACATTGCGGGCCAGTGATCTGGACGTGTTGATGGTGAGAGGTTACGGATACCCTGAGGAACTGGGTGGACCGATGTTTCGCTATTCGACGACGCCGAGCCAGACTTCAGATTCGCTGCGGGAGCCGCTGAAGTAAATCCACTGGTTGTCTTTGCTGGCTGCAATGCCACGACGTTCGACGTCCCAGTCTTTCGATTGAACGACAATGCGGCGCACGCCAGTCTCCGTATGGAGAAGCCAGATTTTGCCCTCGTGAACAAAGAAAAGGCGCTTGGAATCGGCGAGCCAATGAGGGTCCTGGCCGACATCGCTCCACTTCGTGAATTTGGAATCGCGAAGATCGAATGATGCGATTCCTGAGATGGCACCTTCGGCTTGTTGGTTAAAGCCGGCGATCCGCTGGCCATCGGGACTCCAATGCCAGGCAGAGAACATTTCGTTCTGCGTCTCCATCGGCGGCAAGGCTTGCGGACTTTGTTCATTCCAGCGGCGGCTGGGATCGAGCAGAAAACTGTTGAATCCGAAGATCGTGTAGGCAAGGCGCTTGCCATCGGGGCTCCAGACTGGCCAGGCAGTCGTGCCTGTTGCCCCGCGTGTGAGCTGCTGAAGGCCGCCACCGTCCATTGTGTAGGTCCATATTTCCCAGGCTCCGCTGCGGTTTGAAAAGAAGGCGAGTCGTTTGCCGTCGGGGCTCCAGCGAGGGCCGCGGTCCTTGTATTGCTCGTCGGTCAACTGGCGGAAACCCGAGCCATCCGTGCCGAGTACGAATAAATTTTCGCGGCTGGTTTGAGAGCTGAAGGTGAGCCACAATCCGTTGGCGCTGAGATCGGGACGGGTGAAGGGGACTTTACCTCGAGTGAGTGGCTCTGGCGCAGATTCGAGCTGTTCGTTTTTCGGATCGAAGCGGACACGATAGATGTTGGCGAGCAGTGCATATTGCACGAATGCGATGCGTCGGCCATCGCGACTAAAGCTGATGTGAGCCACTTCATCGACGGGCAGATGAACCGCTTCGGGAGAGCCAAGGGCTTCTCCGCTATCGGCGTCGATGCGCATGCGCCAGAGGCTCATCTTGCCATCGCGATCGCTGAGGAAGTAGAGGAAGATTCCGTCCGGGCTGAAGACAGGATTCCAATCGACCGATGGGTCACTCAAGAGCGCTACTGGTTCGGGAGTGATACCGTTGCGGGGTCGGGCGCGCACTGTGAACAAATCGCGCTGGCCGGAGCGCGAAGCCCAGAAGGCGATGCGTTCGCCATTCGGGCTCCAATGCGGCTGCACAGCGTCGCCCTTGTAGACGAGGCGGCGTGCACCATTGTCGACACGGATCGCCCAGAGTTGGCTTGCGGTGGTGTAGCGGTCTTCTGGTCGAATGATGCCCTCGGTGGCGCAAACGATTTCGGTGGCGTCGGGGCTCCAGGCAGGGTTGTGGCCGATCGGGCTGAGCTTGCGGATCTTGTTGTCACGAAGGTCATACAAGAAGATGCCGCCGCCGTCACGCTCGCTGCGGAAAGCTATTATGTTGCCATCGGGCGAGAGCGCGGGCTCCGTGTCGTCAGTAGTGTTTGACTCCGTCAGCAGGCGCGGTTGACGCGACTCCGTGTCGAGCAAAAATAAGTCCCAATTGCCACGCTGGTTGCTTGCGTAGACCAGGCTTCGCCCGTCGGGGCTGATCTGAGGGAAGAACTCGGCATGCGAGGTCTCGGTAAGCGCGCGGAAGCTGGCGCTCTCAAATTCTAGGGGGGCCGCGCCGGGGCGGCTGCGAATCGCAAGCCAGGCCGCGAAGACCACGAGGACGAAGACGAAGCCCGCGAAAGCGGCTTGGGCTGGAGCGCGAGACCATAAGGGCAGGCGAGAGTGCGAGTTTTCAAGCGCCGTGCGGCGGTTTGTCGTGGGGGAACTGAGATCGCGTTTGAGCCGAGAAAGGTCTGTGCGCAGTTCGGCGGCGCTTTGGTAACGAAGGGCAGGATCCTTCTCAAGCAATTTGAGGATGATGCGTTCGAGCTCCGCCGGAGCTTCGGGATTGGCGGCCAGTAGACTGGCCGGAGCCTTGTTCAGAATGGCATCGAAGAGGGCAGCACTGGTGACCCCTCGAAAAGGCAGCGTGCGGGTTGCCATCTCATACAAAACCATGCCGAAGCTGAACAGGTCGCTACGAGCGTCGATGGTTTGACCCAGAGCCTGCTCGGGGCTCATATAAGCTGCGGTACCGATGGCGACTCCGCTGTCTGTGCGAAAAGCCGTCATCGTCGAAGAGTCCCAATTCAGCATGTCGCGTTTGGCGAGACCGAAATCAAGTAGTTTGGCTTGAATGCCAACCCCCGATTTCTCAAGGACGAACAGGTTGGCTGGTTTGATGTCGCGATGAATGATCGATTGCTGGTGGGCCGCATCGAGGGCGTCGGCGACTTGAAGGCCAACATCGAGGATTTCGCCAACGCGGAGCGGGCGATCCTGTAGAAACTGGCGAAGGGTTTTGCCTTCGAGCAGCTCCATCACCAGGAAGGGTCGATTGTGATCTTCCCCAATGTCGTAGACGATACAGATGTTGGGGTGATTCAGGGAGCTGGCTGTGCGTGCCTCGCGGCGGAATCGCTCAAGCACTTCCCCGCCCTCATGAAAGTCGTCCGGAAGAAACTTGATCGCCACCCCGCGACCCAGGCGGGTATCGGTAGCTCGCCAAACCACGCCCATGCCGCCACCCCCGAGTGGCTGCTCCAAGCGGTAGTGGCCAAATAAATCACCGGAATGAAGAGCGCGAATGGGCGGCATCAGGCATCCAATAGAGGCTGGTCGGCTAGAATGAAAGTTTAACAGGCAGAATGAAGAGTCGAGAACAAAATGGGCAGTTCTTGTGCGCGAGTGCGTTGTGCGCGCTACTGCTGGCGGGGATTTCAGTTTTTGCATTCAGGGCAGACGTGCCGAGAGACGCAGCTGTGGTTGCGACCCTAATTGATGTTTCCCTGCAAATCGGGTTTGGGGTTTGTTGCCTTTGGGCGGTGAAATCGAGTGGGGCTGTAGGTGGCGTGAGCACTTTCGTGGACCATGGCAGCCCATCGTTGACGAGCCTTGGATTCATTGCGCCGTGGCTGGTGATGCTACAGATTGGGATGGGGGCGGCACTACGATACAAACTGATGGGCGCGATCTCGCATGTGGCCGGCGCGATGTTGGTGGGTGGATTTTTGCTTTATTTCGCGACTGGCGTTATGTCGCCAGCACCGAAGGGTCACCCCGCGCGATCCGCCTCAATCGTTCTGCTTTGGATGGTGCTGGTTCAGGTGGTGCTGGGAATCGCGGCCTATGTGGTGCGATTTGGGCAGGGCACAAACAACGCGTTACCTGATACGCGGATTTTCACGATTGCACATATCCTCACCAGCGCCGTGGCTCTGGGAGCGGTTTGGGTTCTAGCGGAATTTGTACGAGCCAGTTCACGTAAGCAGGAGGCTGCGGGACTACCGCCCACAGGCGCACATGTCTCTAGTTAAGGATTACGTTGCGCTGACCAAGCCGAGGATTACGTGGCTCATCCTGATGAGCACAGCAGTCGGCTTCTACTTCGGCAAGCCGATGTTGAAATCGGCAGACCTTCCCTGGGTTTTGTTTCACCTCATGCTCGGCACGGGCTTAATCGCCAGCGGCACGGCGGCACTGAATCAGTGGTGGGAGCGAGATTCAGACCGCTACATGTCAAGAACCGCCGGAAGACCGTTGCCTACGGGCAAAGTAGGGGCGATGCCGGCACTTGTCTTTGGAGTGGTGCTAGCTGCGTTGGGATTTGTTGAATTGTGGCTGGGATGCAATCTGCTGACGGCAGGGCTGGGGCTGTTTACGCTGACAAGCTATTTGTTCTTGTACACACCGATGAAGCGCATGTCGCCTCATTCGACGACTGTGGGAGCCATCCCGGGAGCCATGCCTCCCCTGCTTGGTTATGCAGCCGCCACCAATGCGTTGACGCTCGAAGCCTGGGCGCTCTATGCAATTTTGTTTGTCTGGCAGTTTCCGCATTTTTATGCCATCGCGTGGATGTATCGAGAAGAATATGGCAAGGCCGGAATCCGCATGTTGCCCGTAGTCGAGCCGGATGGCGAATCCACGGCGAGTCGCATCTTGTGGACTTCTGTATTGATGGTTCCAACCAGCCTTCTCCCGATCGCACTGGCGATGAGCGGGAAGGTATACCTGGCTGCCTCGTTAATCATGGGTGCATTGCTGCTTTATTGCGCTTTTAAGATGTTCCGTCAGAGAAGCCGCGAAAACGCCCGTGGAGTGCTGCTCGCTACAGTGGTTTACCTGCCCGTGCTTTACGCCGTACTGATTTTTGCGCCGAGATAAGTCATGCTGCTTGCCGTTGAAAATGTGTCGCATCGTTACGGGGATCTGATCGCGCTCAACTCTTTTTCGATGCACATGAACCGGCGAGAAATCGTGGGGTTACTGGGCCCCAATGGTTCGGGAAAGTCCACATTGCTGCGATTGCTTTCAACTATCAGCAAGCCGCAGTGCGGCAAGGTGGAAGTTTGCGGATTTGATGCGGCCAAGCACCCCCAAGCGGTGAGAGCCCGTATCGGAGTCGTGTTTCAAACACAGACGCTCGACAAACTGCTAACGATCGAGGAAAACCTGCTAGCATGTGGCGCATTCCATGGACTGTCTGGAAGGGGCCTTATCGATCGGGTCAGGCAAGTGATGGGACAGTTGGGCATCGCCGAGCGACGGCATGAATTGTGCAAGAGTCTGTCGGGAGGATTGCAGCGCCGGGCTGAGATCGCGCGGGCTCTCCTGCATGAGCCACAGATGTTGATTCTCGATGAGCCGACGACAGGTCTCGACCCGGTGGCGCGCGATGACTTCTGGCTCGCGATCGAAGGGTTGCGAGAACGGCGCAGCACGGCCATCGTCGTATCTACCCATCTTTTCGAGGAAGCTGAGAAGTGCGATTCGCTGATCTTGCTGAGCAGCGGAGTACGCGTGGCGGAAGGCACTCCCGAAGAACTGAAGGCAACGATCGGTGGTCAAGTCGTGGAACTGCGGGCCCGCGATCCGCAGGCGGCGCTCGAGAGTTTGCAATCTCAATTTGATGCGCAGATGCGTTTGATCGACGGGGTGATCTGGGTAGAGGCGGAGCAGGCTCACAGGATGATTCCAAGGCTTGTGGATGCACTGCCGGGAGAGGTGCTTTCGATCGGATTTCATCAACCCACGCTGGGAGATGTGTTTCGCAAGATGACATCCCGAGAACGGGCGGCGGTGAGCGTATGATGCTATCGGCGGCGGCGCTCGCGCACCGGGAGTTATTGAAGTTTTGGCGGGACAAGGCTCGTGTCGCCGGCTTTGCTGCGGCACCCTTGCTGTTCTGGTTGGTGGTGAGCGCTGGCTTCAACGACTTCGCGCGGTTTTACAGTGGATCGATTGCACTGGCGTTGATGTTCTCTGCCGTCTTCTCGAACATGACATTGATCGATGACCGCAAGGAAGGATTTCTGGCCGGAGTGCTGGTTACGCCCGCACCGAGAGCTGGCATCGTTTTGGGAAAGGTGGTTGGCGCCGCAGCGCTTGCCTGGTTACAAAGCCTGGTTTTCCTGTTGTTTCTGCCACTCGCGGGGCTCAAGCCCGGTTTTTTCGGCGTGCTGGCATGTCTTGGAATTCTGGCGGTGATTGCATTACTGTTTACGCTGGTTGGTTTTCTCTGCGCTTGGCGCATGCCTTCGACGCAGGCATTTCATGGGGTTGTGAATATGCTGCTGATGCCGATGTGGATGCTGTCGGGATCGTTGTTCCGGTTTGGTGAAGCCCATCCCTGGATGAAGACAGCGATGGCGCTGAACCCAATGACTTACGGGATCTCACTGCTGAACGAAAGTCTGGGCATGGAAGGAGTTTTTTCAACGCTGTTGAGCTTGAGTGTTTTGGCGGTATGGACTACTGGATTGTTCGGCATTGCCTTGTTCTGGGTGGGACGTAGTGATCATGCGACGGCGTGAATGGATTGCGGGAGCGCTGGCATTGGCGGGTTGCAAACCTGCAGTGAATCTGCCTGAATTGGGTTCTGTGCCGCCCTTTGAATTCATCAACGAATCGGGGCAGCCTTATGGGAGCGCTCAACTCAAGAGCAAGGTATGGGTGGCAGACTTCTTCTTTACCAACTGCCCAGGACCATGTCCGCGCATGTCGAACCAATTGAAACGCGTGCAACAGGAAACAAGCGGACTAGATAATGTCAGGCTTGTGAGCATCACCGTTGACCCGGACCGGGACACAGCGGCGACTTTGCTGCAGTACTCGAAAAAATTCGGCGCCCGCCCGGAGCGCTGGGCGTTTCTTACCGGACGTAAAGATCTGATTCGGAACCTGATGAGCGAATCTTTCTATCTCGGGTTTGCGGATAGCATGCAGGAACATTCCACCCGATTTGTTCTGGTAGATCAAGCCATGAAAATCCGTGGTTTTTACGACTCTTTCGCCAAAGATGGCATCGATAACCTAATCGAGGATTTGAAACTACTCCATGACCGTACGTGATTTACCAACTCTGAATGCAACGTTGAATGCGCTCTGCACCATACTCTTGCTTTACGGATATTCGTTGATTCGTCAAGGCAGGAGGGAGCAGCACAAGAAAGTGATGCTGAGCGCGTTTGGGGTCTCGATTGTGTTCTTGATTTGCTACCTCGTGTATCACTACAACGTAGGGAGCGTGCCATATCAAGGCCAAGGCGCGATGCGAACGGTGTATTTTGCAATCCTGATTTCGCACGTGGTGTTGGCGGCAACGGTTCCAGTGCTTGCGATTCTAACGCTTTGGAGAGCTTTTCAAGAACGGTTTGACAAGCATCGCAAGATTGCCAAGATCACATTGCCGATCTGGCTTTACGTCTCGGTCACGGGCGTTATCGTTTACCTGATGCTTTACGGAATTTAGCGAGAGCAAGAGCGCCAAGCACGCCAGCGCGAGAGCCCAGCTTGGCTTTCACGATTTTGGGTAGCGGTGCATACCCATTCATCTCCTGCTTCGCCGACTGACGGATCATGTCAATCATGCCGGGGCGCAAGGCAATTCCTCCACCGAGAATCAAGAGCTCTGGTGAGTAGGCGCAGGCCAAATTGACTGCCATCTGCCCGAGATAATGAGCTGTCATCGGCCAAGCCAAATGGTTTGCGGATAGCTCTTCGGCCTTTGCAACGCCCCATCGCTCAGCAATCGCTGGCCCTGCGGCAAGGCCTTCCAGGCAATCCCCATGCACCGGACAGTTTCCAGCAAAGGAGTCGCCGGCGAATCGCCGCACTCTCATGTGGCCAATTTCAGGATGCAGAAGACCGTGGACGAGCTGGCCATGGATCATCGCGCCGCCACCGATTCCGGTGCCAACGGTGACATAAACAAAGTGATCCTTCTGTTGTGCAGCGCCCCAGAGATGCTCACCCAAGGCCGCTCCGTTCACATCAGTATCGAGAGACACAGGACAGCCGAGAGCCTGTTCAACGGCGTCCTGGATCGGGAAGCCCCTCCATTCGAGCTTTGGAGTTAGCTTGCCGATGCGCCCTTTCGAAAGTTCGAGTGGGCCAAAGCAGGCGATACCAGTGGCCTTGACTTTGCGCCCCTCGAAGAACTCGATCACGCGGCGCATCGTTTCTTTGGGGGTTGTCGTTGGGATGGATGTGCTCACCTGGATATCAGAGGGACCGCTGCCGTAGCCGCAGATGAATTTAGTGCCGCCCGCTTCAATCGCTCCGTACATAGTGACAGCTACCAATATAGACTTGATTCATTGATGAAACTTGCATTTTTGTTGTTCCCGCTGATGGCCTTTGGGCAGATCAAACAGAGCTTTATCTATGAGAGTGCGCCGTTTCCGGAGTGTCATGCCTCGACCATCGTCGAGACTGCACCCGGCGAATTTTTCGCAGCCTGGTTCGGAGGCTCTCGCGAGGGTGCAAAAGACGTCGCGATCTGGGGTTCCCGTTGGAAGGAAGGCGCATGGAGCGCTCCGCAGGAAATTGCGAGAGAAACCAATTTCTCCACATACAACCCGGTGCTGTTTCACACCAAGGACAAAGTACTTTGGCTGTATTACAAATTTGGTCTCAGCCCGAGCACATGGAATGGCGCGAAAATTGCGAGCTCTGATGGCGGAAGAACGTGGCGCGACAAAGAGTATCTCGCCGGTGGCGTCTATGGCCCGATCAAGAACAAGCCGCTGGTGATGGCGGATGGCACGATCATTTCGGGCACGAGCGTTGAAACTGACTTTGCCTGGACGGGCTGGGTGGAACGCTCCACCGACAACGGTCAAACCTGGACCAAGCATGGGCCGATTGTGTATCCGGCAGAACCCAAAGGAATCATTCAGCCAGCCGTCGTGACTATAGGAAAGACATTGCGCATGTATATGCGTTCAACGACGAAGATCGGGTTCATCACGTATTCGGATTCGAAGGACGCTGGCAAGACCTGGTCGAGCGCGAAGATTACAAATTTGCCGAATCCGAATAGCGGCATTGACGCGGTAACGCTGAAGGATGGCAGGATTGTTTTGATCTACAACCATACGGCCAAGGGCCGTTCCCCTCTGAACATCGCGGTAAGCAAAGATGGCGACAAGTGGAGCGAGCCGATTGTGCTTGAATCAGAACCCGGGGAATATTCTTACCCTGCGATTATTCAAGCTGCGGATGGCACCGTTCATGCCACCTGGACGTGGAAGCGTAAGCGTGTGAAGCATGCTGCGATTCCGCTCGATGCACTTCCCAAATGAAGGCGTTACCAGATCCCGAGGAACTTCCACCAGAGGAAGCCAACCGTCGTCCATATCAAGAGATTGACGAGGGCGCAAACGAAGCCAATTCGCCACCAATCCTTCATTTCTACGTAGCCTTGCGCGAAGAACATTGGAGATGGAGTTGTGCCGTAGTTGGTAAGCCCTGCCGACAGGCTAGTGAACATGGCAAAGCCGAACGAGGCAAGGCCAGCTGGGGTACCCTGAGCGATGAGGACGGCGATAAAGGCTGGAAACATAGCCAGCATGTGGGCTGTGATGCTGGCAAACGCGTAGTGGGCGAAGAAATAGACCAATAGGGAAACGATCAGCAAGGGCAGCCAATCCAGCCCCGCCAGGGATGCACCGACGGTCTTGGCAAACAAAGTGGGAATGCCAGTGGCGTTCAGGGCTTTGGCGAGATTGATCAGGCCACCATACCAGATGAGCATGTCCCAGGCGGCATCTTCTTTCCGGACGTCATCCCAGGTGAGAACACCCGTTACCAGCAGGGCGGCGGCTCCTAACAGCGCGGGTACCGCGACGTCGAGACGGTGTAAACCCGTCGTGGACCAGCCAATGCAGACACCTGCGAAGACAACACAGAGAATCCATTCCGACGTAGATAGCTTGCCCATTTCGGCAAGCTGACGACGTGCGAAGTTCGCGGCTTCTGGTGTGTGCTGGATTGTTGGTTTGTAGATACGGCTGATCAGGAACGGCACCAAGAGCAGGCTTGCCGCGCCTGGCAACAGGCCGGCGCGGAACCAGGCGAACCAGTCAATTTCGAAACCAGCGATTTTGGCAGCCATCTGAGCAGCCAAAGCATTGGAAGCCTGACCAGTGAGAAACATCGCCGAGGTAATGCAGATGCCTTGATAAACGCTGGTCATGAGGTAGGACCCGATCATTGGTGCCGTTGGACCAGGCTTAGACCCATAGAGTTCTGCGACACCTCTCACAATTGGAAGGATGACTCCGCCGCTGCGGGCACCATTGGAAGGAATGATGGTGGCAAGCACCAGATCGCTGCAGCAGAGCGCGTAGCTTACACCCAACGAGGTTTTGCCGAAGAGGCGCACGAAATAGAGGGCGATGCGCCTTGCCAAACCGGTGTTCAAGAGGCTGCGAGAAATAAAAAACGCTGCCAGCACCAGCCAGGCAGTGGGGTCGGAATAACCCGCAAGAGCTTGCTGAATCGTCAAGCCTCCCACCAGGCTCGACAAGATGATCGCGATCAGAACGAGCGCACCTCCGCTGATCGGCTGGAAGATCATACCGACAACGGTGGCACCGAATAGAGCGAAAAGACGCCATCCAGCAGGCTCAATCGAAGCGGGCCTAGGCACTACATAGGCGATCAAAAGGTAAACGGCCGCCAATAGGCCCAGACCCCAGATTCGTTTCGGCATCCGCGTCACATCACCCTCTCGTTTAGACTGGTATAGAGTTCCACATCATCTCATGATCTCGATCGTCATCCCAATTCACAACGAAGAGCCGTCGATTCTGCCGCTGTACGACCGATTGACTGCAGTGCTCGAAAGATTGCAACGGCCTTACGAGATTTTGTTTGTCGACGACGCGTCAACGGACCGTAGTTTCGATCTTCTAGCAAATCTGGTGGAAACCGATGGCAGGCTGAAGGTCATTCGGCTGCGACGCAACTTTGGGCAAACGCCGGCGCTCCAAGCTGGATTTGACGAAGCCCAAGGCGAAATTATCATATCGATGGATGGAGACTTGCAGCACGATCCGGAAGATATCCCTTCGCTGCTGGAAAAAGTAGAGCAAGGGTGGGATATCGCGAGCGGGTGGAGAAAGAACCGGATCGACAATGCGATCACTCGAAAGATCCCTTCGAGAATTGCCAACTGGTTGATGGCCAAGGCATCCGGCATTGAGCTACACGATTTCGGCACGACGTTCAAAGCGTACCGCTCTGAAATCCTTAAGGACATTAACCTCTACGGCGAACTACACCGGTTTATCCCGGCTCTGGCCAAACTCTATGGCGCACGCGTGATTGAAGTGCCGATCAAGAATACGCCGAGGGCCGCCGGGGACTCCCATTATGGATTGAGCCGAACCTTTCGCGTGCTCTACGACATCCTGACGATCAAGTTCCTGCTCACTTACTTTACGCGGCCGATGCACTTTTTCGGCACTCTTGGGCTTGCCGGCACGATTCTCGGTGGCCTGATTATGGCTTATCTTTTCGTTTACAAGATTACTGGCCATGACATTGTGGTGGAACACGGCCCCTTAATGATGGCAGGAGCTCTACTGTTGCTTGCGGGGATCATGATGTTCTCCACTGGCATCCTCGGTGAGATGTTAATGCGAACCTACTTTGAGAGCCAGGGACGCAGGATTTATGCCGTCCGAGAAGTGCGGACCCGCAAGGAAACGCAGGCTCCCGAGGCGGCTCGTTAGCTAAAACCCTCGCGGTCTGTGTTAGGTTGGACCTTTTGAGTTCGAAACGAATAAGTTCACTATGCTACTTCCAAATTCATACGCATTGACCTTGGCACTGATTGCGGTTTCTATTTTTTGCTGGGGGGCCTGGGCCAGCGCAATCAAGAAGGCCAACTGGAGATTCGAGCTGTCTTATATCGACTTCTCATTGGGCACGTTGCTTGCAAGCCTAATCGCCGCATTTACGGTTGGTTCAATGGGTACAGACCTGTCCGTACAGGATTCGTTCTTGCTGGTCAGCAAACGTCCCATTCTGCTGGCGGTGGCAGCGGGAGCGATCTTCAACCTGGGCAATATGTTGATTATGGCTGCAATCGAAGTCAGCGGTATGAGCGTTGCCATGCCAATCGGGGTTGGCCTTGCCTTGCTTGTCACAGGGATCTGGAATTTCGTTGGGCTGCAAGGCGGCAACCTCTGGATGCTCATTGGTGGCTGTGTTTTGAGCTTGATCGCTTTGGTTTTGGGAGTGGTGGCGCATAGCCAGGTAGAAGCGATTCGCAGAAAAGCGGCAAAGGCAGCAGCGGCAGCGGCGCAACTTGCGGAAGAAGAAGCAGCTGCCGGAGTGGCACCGGTGCGAAAGAAAAAACAAATGGAAGAAGAGAGCCCGGGCGCGTCTCTGGGGATTTTTCTGGCCATTGCCGGCGGGCTTGTCCTGGGAGCTTTCCATCCCGTAATGGCAATGAGCATGGAGGGTGAGCTAGGATTCAGCAATCCTTTTGCGGTGACCCTGCTGTTCTCGATCGGAATTCTTGTGACGACCTTCATCTACAACCTGTACTTCATGAATCTCCCAGTGAAGGGCCTGCCGATTTCGTTCTTCGCTTACTTCACGGGAAAATTTGGACAACATGCGATGGGGTTGCTCGGTGGAATGATCTGGATGATCGGGGCTTGCGCCAATTTTTCTGCCGGCGCCGCGCAGGGCGAGGCGAAGGTCGGAGCCGTGGTAAGCAATATGGCTGGCTATGGGGCGGCGATTCTCAGTATCTTCTTTGGCATGGTTATCTGGAAAGAATTTTCTGAGGCAAAGGGCGGCACACGACGACTGATCTGGATTATGGCTGTGTTTCTTCTGGCCGGAGTCAGTCTGGCCACGATGGCGCTAAAAGCTTAGGGAATCAGAAAACTCTTGAGCATGGAGAGGTTCGCCGGGTCCGCAAGCGTCCCTTGTGCGGATTTTGGGGATCCGCCACCTCTGCCACCCAATTGTGTCAAAGCATCCTTGAGAAGCTTGCCGCAATCCATCTGCAAGCCTGGATGTGCGCCGAAGAGGATACGCCCATCGCCGACTGAAGTGAGAAGAGCGATGGATGCGGAACCTTCGAGAAAAGAATTCATCTTAGATTGAAGATCTTCGGCAAAGGCTGGGAAAGACTCTTCCCAGAGGAAACGCCCAGTGCTATCCGGAAGAGTGTTGGAGTACCTGGTCTTGCCGTGAATAGCGGCAAGTTCCTCAGCCAGCTTTCGCCTTTGCTTGTCGGCCTCAGCCAGCTTTGATTTAGCTTGCCCAGCTTGGGCATCAGCCTCGGCAATCTTTCCTCGAAGAAAAGAAAAAGCGCGCGGACCGCAGTAAAACTCGATACGAAGTGCCTTGCGTACCTTCTCTGTTTTGCCTAGGGCTATCAAACCGATTTCACCTGTGCGGCCAACATGGGTTCCGCCGCAGGCGCTACGATCCAGACCTTCGATGGAGACAACGCGGACGATCCCTTCCCGATCCGGAGGCGTGCGTAAGCCCTGTACTGATGCAGCATCCTCAAACGCAATCTGGATGGGACGATTCTTAAGAAGCCTGTCGTTGGCGCGCTTTTCGATTTGCTCCAGGAGCGAAATGGAAGCGGGTTGAGGCTCCACATCAACGGTGGCGTACGTAGCGCCCATTTGGAAGCTGACGGTCTTGAGCCCAAACTCCTCTTCCATGACGGCACTGAGCAAATGCTGGCCCGTATGTTGCCGCATGTGGTCGAGCCGTCGGGAGGCATCGATCTGGCAGTTTACAGTTGAATGCTCAAGTGGAAGAGGTTTTGAAAGGGAGTGTGCAATTGTGCCATTGTCATCGACGACGTCGAGGACGGGGCAATCCTGAATTGAGCCGATGTCATGGGGCTGACCGCCAGAAGTGGGGTAAAAGGCAGTGCGATCCAATACAATGCTTAGGCCGTCGTCGGAGCGCCAAACAACGGAAGCATCAAATTGCCAGAGGTAAGAATCGTGGAAGTATAGTCTTTCGGTCAAACCGATACTTTAGCGCATTGGTGAATGGAGCCACAAGAAAGAGATTGCGTCCTCGTGGCTCGAATGATCTACTACTGTTGCGTTGCGATCTTGACTCGGTTCGTTAGCTGGTTGTTGTACTCAATGGACAAGTCGTAGGCATCCTGTGTGGGGATTCCTGGGGGAACTTGCACATTGATTTGGAACAACCCTACAAAGCCCGGAGTTAAGCCAGCAAAGGAAGCTTGCTGCGCGATCGAGCTATCGAACAAGCCAGGAACTCCAAAGCGGACAACCACATTGGAAAGCTGGGCCAAGGGACTGGTTGGGGAAGCAGCTCCGGTTTGAACCGGCGGAGTCGTCTGGCCAAATCCGATGGCATAAATGACGAGCGTTTCTCCGGCGCGAACCGGTTTCGAAACGAAAGTACCCAGACGGATTGCTGGGGGCATCGGCAACGTGCCATCCGCATTCACAATGATGCCGTAGCTGAGCCCCGGCCAAACAAGAATGCGGCCAGCTTGAGCGGCAATATTGACGCTCGCTCGATTGCCAATCGCTCCATTGCGCTCCACCTGAACGATCGCATCTCCGCCCAGTGTTTCGAATGGAACCTGGAAATTGATCTGCCCTGCAGAGGTGAAATAGAGGGGTGCTGCTGTACCGTTCACCAGGACTCGCACACCGCCGAGCGTGGTCGGAAGCGGAGCCCCGGGTGCGAAGTTCAGCCCATCCGCAAAGAACTCGCCAAATACTGCGGCAATCGTACCCACGCCTAAGGAGTCGCCTCTTGCAAAGGTGGCATTGTTCAAAATACCCCCAGTTGAAATCGTGGGCGGCGGTGTGGCGATCACTTCCATTTCTACCGGAACTGCAAGGTTGGGTGCATTGATCGAATTGGTCGTGAAGTTTACCGTGCCGCGATAAGTACCCGAAGAGAGAGACCCGGGCGTGAGCGTAATGGCTGCTCCCGAAAAGGAAGTCGAGAGAGTAGCGCTGAGCCACCCAGTTCCATTCGTTGGTGTTGCGGTGACTGCAGAGACGGCCAATGTACCCAAGCCGCGATTTGCGACTCCGACGTTGACGACAGAAGCAGCACCGTTCTGAGCCACGCGCGTGCTGACCGCAGTGGGGCCGGAAAACGCGATCGGTTGAGAGGTAACCACCAATCGGGTTTGCACCGATTTGTTATCACCCGCAAATGCCGAGCCGCCCAGTTGAATGTTGCCATTGTAGGTACCTTCGGGCATGCCGGGAAGATGTCTGCCGGAGATCCGATAGGGTTGGACGAAGCGGAAACTGCCCTGGCCCTCGTAGGCGATGGTGAGCCAAGCACCACCGGAAGTAGTTGTGGCGTTGGTCGTCAGCACGCTATTGGTTGAGAATGTTGCACTGTCGCTCCCACCGTTGGGAGGAGTGTAGAGAAAAACCGTGTCCGGCACACCACCGCCCATTTGGACCGTGACGGAAATCGTCTGCGGGGCATCGATTGCATTGGGATCACGAACTGTGATTAGCCCCGTGTAGATACCGCGGGCGAGTGTAGCAGTATTGAGAGAGACACTGATCGGGATACAAAGGTTTTGCTGGACTGCGATTTGACAGGGTCGCTGCGGTGCTGCGGAGGCGGTCAACCAAGTTGAATTGGAGGAGAACGTCAGAGCAAGGTTGCCTGTTCCCGCGTTGAAAGCCTCAATCGTTTGCGCAGCACCATTGCTGCCGGCGGCGACAGAAATGGGTCCAAGCGCGGTGTCTGTAAGCCTGAGTTTTGCTTGGGCAAAAGCGGATCCTGCGCCCAGAAGGGGCAGAATCGCGATGGCCAAAGCGGGGTTAAGAAGGAGTCTGAGAGCTCGTTGAAAGCCGGTCGAGGTCACACCCAATCGAGTGCGCCCTTCTTGCGAGCCCAAATGTAACCGGCAATAAGAATTGAGAGAAATAGCGTCACCTCCGCTACCCCAAACCAGCCCAGTTGTTTGTAACGGACGGCCCAGGGGAATAGAAAGATCGTTTCCACATCAAAAATCACGAACAGAATCGCGACGATGTAAAAGCGAACTGTAAATCGGCCGCGGGAGCTGCCCTCCGCTTCGATCCCACACTCGTAGGCCTCAAGCTTGGCTGGGTTTGGAATAGAAGGACGAAGAAGGCGGGCGACAATCAACGCGATGACGGGAAACGCGATTGCGATAGCCAGAAGGAAGAGAATCGGCAAGTAGCCTTCCGGCATGTCCTCAGCATACCAAAAACAAGTCAAACTGCAACGCAAAACTTCAGCTGATAATAATGTTGAAGCATCGAACCGAATATGTTGCGCTCGATACGGGAACAGATCGACACAATTTTCCGCGAAGACCCCGCGGCAACCAGCATGCTCGAAGTGTTGCTGTGCTACCCGGGATTGCATGCCGTCGTGCTGCACCGGATAGCTCATTCGCTCTACGGGCTGCGGCTCAGACTGTTGGCTCGCCTTGTATCTCAATTGGTACGTTGGTTTACGGGAATTGAAATACACCCTGGCGCAACGATTGGCCGCCGATTCTTTATTGACCATGGCATGGGCGTTGTAATCGGCGAGACCGCTGTCATCGGAGATGACGTCATCTTGTATCAAGGTGTGACCCTGGGGGGCACCGGCAAAGACCGCGGGAAGCGCCACCCCACATTAGGCAATCGTGTCGTGGTTGGCACCGGCGCCAAAGTGCTGGGCAATATCTCGCTGGGGAACAACGTCAAGATCGGGGCGGGCAGTGTGGTGGTTCACTCGGTTCCCGACGATTCGACGGTAGTGGGCATTCCGGGAAGAGTCGTCAGAACCCGTGGCCAAATCGCGGACGATCTGGAACACGGAAAACTGCCTGACCCGCAGGGACAGGATCTGGAGAACGTGCAGCAACGTGTGGATCAATTGGAATCAGTGATTCGTGCTTTGCTCGAAGAGAAAACGAAGCCATGAAGTGGGCCCTGTTGCTTTTCCTTGCACAGCTCGCCAGCGCGCAAATGACTGTGCGCTACTGGGCGGGGATGCACGAAAAGGCGGAATTGGCTCAATGGGCTATGGAAGCATGGGCAGACGCCTCAGCCGGACTTTTGGTTGTAGAGCGAGTTCAGGATGTGAATCAGGCGGATGTGAGATTCCGCTGGATTGACCCGGAGCGCCGCGGGCTGTATGGGCAAAGTTATGCGATCAAACGAGATGGCAAAACGATTTCAGAGATCGTAGTAAATCCAAATCTCGCAAGCCTGGGGCCGGACATGGCGAAAGCCTCACAAAACGATCCTCTGTACGCGGAAGTGATTCTATTCCTGACCTGCGTGCATGAAGCGGGTCATGCGCTTGGGCCAGTACATACACGAGACTACGCCGACATTATGTATTCGTTTGAGTATGGCGGGGACTTTGTAGGGTATTTTCAGCGATATCGAGTTCGCTTAAAAACCCGGGCTGACATCAAGAAAAACTCTCCGCTTTCCGCCCAAGATATCTTGCAGCTTAAGGCTGCGGCGCGACACCAGTCGCAAAGCGAAAAGCGTTAAGTCGCAGCTGCTCGAGTTCCGCTTCGCTGAAGCCTGCATTGCGTGCATGTTGAAATTCATCCTCAATGCCGGTCTTGAAAAATGCGGGATCGTCCGTATTCAGAGTGATTGGCACACCCGCATCAAATAGACGCTTCACGGGATGTACATCATAAGAACCAACAGCTCCAGTCATGACGTTGGACGTGATAGAAATATCGAGCGGGATCTGACGCCGAGCTAGCTCCGCCACCAACTTTGGGTCTTCGATCGCGCGAATCCCGTGTCCGATCCGATAGGCTCCTACCTCGAGCGCTCCCCAAACATTTTCTGCGCTCGACGTTTCACCCGCGTGAGGGAGAATTTTCAAGCCGGCTTCGCGAACCAGATCGAAGGAAGGACGAAGCAGCGCCCAAGGCGTTCCAGTTTCATCACCACCGATTCCGAAGCCGACCAGGGAGGGATGGCGGCAGTCCATGGTGAGTTTCGCAGTTTGAAGTACGTGATCGGCACCAAACTGACGAACGGCGTCAAAGACCCAGCAAACCTGAAGTGGGGCTTGCTGCCCTTCTTCGATCAGCGCTTCCGCGATGGCTCTTGCATCCTGATTTCGCCACAAGCAAACACCAGCGGAGTGGATCAACTCGGCGTAGACGATGCCCTGGGCATGAAGGCGAGCAAAGGCCCGCCGGGCGAGCAGGCGAAACGATTCCACAGTCTGCAACTGCATTACCGCAAATTTGAAGCTGCTCAGAAATCCAGGGAAATCGCTAAAGGACATCTGTCGATCAACATCAGCCCGGGCCAGTGCCGGATTGATTGCGAGCAGAGTTTCCTCATCCAAACATCCTTCGAGATGCAAATGCAATTCGGCGTACCGCTGGGAACTTGCCATAATACCTATGATGCTCCCAGGCGAGGTTCACGCGATCGTTAACGGGTACCATGGCGATCCCCGTAAAATTCTCGGCCCCCATCAATTCAAAACTGATGAGTGGGAAGTGCGCGCATTTCTACCTCAGGCTGAATCTGCGAATGTACTGATTAAAGGCAAATCGCACGCAATGAAGCGTGAGGATCCGGCTGGATTCTTCTCCTTACCGCTGAAGGGCGAAATCGGAAAGTATCGAATTGGATATCGAACCTGGCAGGGTAACGAAAAAGAAATTGAAGACCCCTATCGCTTCGATTCTCTTTTGTCGGCTTTCGATCTGCATTTGTTCCTGGAGGGAACAAACTACGAGGCGTATCGTACGTTCGGTGCGCATGTAGTGGAACTTGAGGGAGTGAAGGGTGTTCGCTTTTCGGTTTGGGCGCCGAACGCGGAATCCGTTCAAGTGTGTGGAGTGTTCAATCATTGGGACAAGAACTGCCACCCGATGATGCCTCGAGAAGGAGGCGTGTGGGAACTGTTTATTCCCGGGCTTGGCGGCGGAGAAATTTATAAATTCTTCGTTCGATCCCGACTCAATCTCCACCAACAGATGAAAGCGGATCCCTACGCTGCATTTGGAGAGATCGCTCCACGCAATGCATCTGTGGTGTGGGAAGAGCAGCCCTACGACTGGCAGGATGCGGAATGGATGCGCGAGCGTGCCGCAGGAGACATTCTGCATCAGCCTGTTTCGATCTATGAAGTTCATCTTGAGAGCTGGATGCATGGGGCGCATAACAAGCCCCTCAGCTATCGGGAGCTGGCTTCCCGGCTCGTCAGCTATGTAAAAGATCTTGGCTATACACACATTGAGTTGATGCCAATTCTCGAACATCCTTTTTCTGGCTCTTGGGGATATCAGGTTACCGGCTATTTCGCCCCGACTTCACGATTCGGCACCCCGGATGACTTTCGCTACTTTGTGGACGCTTGCCATCAATCGGGGATCGGCGTGATTTTGGATTGGGTGCCCGCGCACTTTCCCAAAGATGCACATGGATTGGCGCTCTTTGACGGGACACGGCTCTATGAACACGAGGACCCGCGCAAGGGCGAACAGCTCGACTGGGGAACTCTGATTTTCAACTTCGGCCGCAACGAAGTGAAGAGTTTTCTTTTGTCCAGCGCCATGAAATGGCTCAAGGAATTTCACATCGATGGATTGAGGGTTGATGCAGTCGCATCGATGTTGTACCTGGACTACTCAAGAGAAGGCAAAGAGTGGATTCCGAATCAATTTGGGGGACGGGAAAATCTGGAGGCAATCTCATTCTTGAGACGCTTCAACGAGTTGTGCCATTCGGTTTCCGGCGCATTCACAGCGGCAGAGGAATCGACAGACTTCCCGGGTGTCACTCGCCCGGTATTCCTTGGCGGCCTCGGATTCACCTTCAAATGGAACATGGGCTGGATGCACGACATGTTCCGGTACTTCAAGTTCGACCCGTTGTTTCGGCGCTACCATCATCAAAACATCACCTTCAGCCTGTTCTACTCATTTAACGAGAACTACTTGCTGCCTGTCAGTCATGACGAAGTGGTGCATGGGAAATCCAGCCTGATCGGAAAAATGCCCGGAGACGAATGGCGTAGATTCGCCAACGTACGTGCATTTCTCGGATACATGTATGGACATCCAGGCAAGAAACTCCTCTTCATGGGTCAAGAGTTTGGGCAGTATGAAGAGTGGTCAGAAAAGAGACCTCTTCGGTGGGAGTTACTTCAGTTCAGCCTGCATGCAGGGGTCCAGCGCCTTGTAAGGGATTTGAACCGGCTGATGGAGGATAACCCACCGCTGTATGAAGTCGATTCGCACTACGAAGGGTTTTCGTGGATTGATTTCAACGACACCGAGAACTCTGTGATTTCCTTTATTCGCTATTCAGCGAACAAGAAAAGTATGCTCGTGTTCGTTTGCAACTTCACTCCGCTGGTAAGGGAAAACTACCATTTGGGTTCGCCTGTGGCCGGTGTCTGGAAAGAGATCCTCAATACCGATTCAGCTGAATATGGCGGCAGCGGTGTAGTGATAACAGGTGAGATTCAGACCGAATCGGTGGAGTCTCACTTCCACCCGCAAAGGTTTACGCTCAGACTGCCACCGCTATCTGTGATTGTGCTTAAGCAAGACTCTGCTGATACCACTGAAATGTTCGACGAAGCCCCTCTTCGAAGGTAAACTGCGGTGCGTGGCCGAGAAACTTGACGGCCGAATTGGTGTCGGCCTGTGAGTGCTTCACATCTCCCCGGCGGGATGGCCCATAGTTGGCCTGCAACTCACGGCCTGCGATCTTCTGAAGAATCGACCAGGTTTCGTTCAAGGTGTAACGATTACCATTACCCGCGTTGAACACTCGGCCGCTCACGCCGGGAGCCTGTGAAGCTTTCCAAACCAAACCTGCCACGTCTTCCACATAAGTGAAATCGCGGCTCTGCTCCCCATCGCCAAAGATCGTTGGAGCTTGCCCTGTGATCAGCGACTTCATGAACAGACTCAAGACGCCGCTATAGGCACTGCCTGGATCCTGACGAGGCCCGAAAACATTGAAGAATCGAAGCGATACCGTTTCAAGCCCGAAGCAGGCTGAGAACACGCTGGCGTAATACTCGCCCATGAGCTTTTGCGCAGCATAGGGACTTTTCGGGTTCGGCTGCATGGTCTCGACCTTGGGCAGAATCTCGGTATCTCCGTAGGCGGAGCTCGATGCCGCATAGACGACACGCTTCACTTTGCGATCCGCAGCGGCGCGGAACACATTGAATGACCCGTTGATGTTCACGTCATGAGAAGGGATTGGCTCTACGATGCTGCGCGGAACGCTTGGAATGGCGGCAAGATGAAAAACGTAGTCTGCATTCTCCATCGCGGAATGCACCGCATCATAATCGCGAATGTCGCCTTCGATGAGCGACACACCACTGTCTAAGCCATAAAGGTTCGACTTGTGGCCACTGTTCAAGTTGTCAAAAGCAACGACCAGATCCACACCAGATTGTCGAAGGTGCCTCACCAAAGCAGATCCAATAAATCCTGCACCACCCGTTACGATCGCCTTCATGAATTCAGCGCCTCCTCAATCTTTCTGTTCAGATAATCGATGCTCTCCTTGGCCAGCACTTCTGCACCAGGGCTAAAGTCGAAAGCTTCCATCGAAATCCAGCCTTGATATCCCAACTGATGAAGCCGCCTAAACACGGAAACAAAGTCGTAATCGGCTGTCCCGGGGTGACGCCCGTCGTTCTCGTTCACGTGGACATGCCGGATCCATTCAAAATGCCTTTCGATTAGATCGGCGTGGGGGATTACTTCGTCCACCGCATTGTGAGTGTCGAACATGGTTTGAATGGCTGGGCTTCCGATGGACTTCACGTGGGCCACCGCTTCGTCGAGCGTGAGCACAACATCTGTTTGCTCTCGCGGTAATGCTTCGATAAGAATCTTGACCCCACGCTGCTCGGCGTGAGGGGCAACGGATCTCAGCCCGTCCACATAGTTCCTGGTTGCCTCGGCAACGCTAATGCCACCCGTAGCAGAACGCTGCTTGGGGCTACCGAAAACCATCACTCCATTGGGGCCAAGATCAGCGCAAAGATCGATTAGATTTCGGACATGTTCCCAGCTTGCAGACCTCAGTGCTTCATCCGGAGTGGTGACATGCAGTGTTTTGGGACAGACCATGAGCCAGTGCAAACCGACGAAGGAAAGGCCCTCTCCCGCCATGATCTCTTTCAGTTCCTTGCGCCGTGCTGAGGAAACCTCAAGCGGGTCGCTCGCCAGGGTGAATGGGGCAATTTCAATTCCCTGGTATCCGAGCCGCTTCATCGTTCGGCATGCTTCAGTAAAATCCCACTTCTCAAAGGCCTCATTGCAAATTGCGTGGCGAAACTCCATTTATTTTTTCCTTGCGACTACGATCAGATTCAGCCCACTCCAGGGCAGGATCGAATCAAAAAGTTTTGTAAGCCAAACGGTCTTGTCGAATAGTTTCAAGTTCAACTTGTTGATCTTCTCGCTTCCAAGCAATCCGCCAAAAACGGCCCAAGCAAGCTTGCCGACCTTGTTCAACTCTCTGGTTTGCTCGACGACAAATTCGTTTTGCTCGACCATTGAGACCAGTGATTGCTTTGTGAAGCGGTGCTTGTAGCCCATGCCGCGATCGAGAGAATTGAGTCGATTGCCTTGAGGAACGGAAATCACAAGATTGCCACCCTGCCTGAGACAAACTGCCATGCGCCGCAAGCTTTTCGCTGGATCCTCAGCATACTCAAGAGTCTTGAGAAGAAGCGCGGTATCAAAACTATCGTCGAGGTCGGAAAACCCACGTTCGTCTTCGGCACCCAAATCGCGGACCTCCACATTGGGTGTACGCAGAAAACGGTTACGCAGGGAATGTAAACTCAGCGGATCGGTTTCGGCCGCGAGATAGCGAAGCCTCTTGCCCATCAACATCCCGCTCAAGCTTCCAAGCCCCGCCCCCAGCTCAATGACACGATCACCCAAATGAGGCCTCACAATGGATACCAGCCAATTGAGATAGGCGGGGGTTCCTGTCATTGTATTGAGGTAGTTGCGGCCATAGCTCTCTTTGTAAAGGTCATCGACAAGCCAAAAATAGAGAACGACTCCCAGGGCTTTGACGCCATCCTTCCATCCAATCTTCTTGCCTTCCTCATAGGTTCGGCCGTGATAGCTGATCGGCACTTCATAGATGCGAAGCTTGCGTTTCGCGCATTTCATCGTGATCTCAGGTTCGAAACCGAACCGGTCTGAGCGGACGGGGATACTCTTCAACAAATCGGTTCGAAACACTTTGTAGCAGGTCTCCATATCGGTGAGATGGAGATTAGAGAACATGTTTGAGGTCAGCGTCAGAAACAGATTGATCATGGAGTGCCAGAACGGCAACACTCGACGTTGCTCACCAGACAGATATCTGCTGCCGAAAACAGCATCAGCCCTGCCGGACAGCAAAGGAGCCATCAAGACGGGATATTCGCTCGGATCATACTCTAGATCTGCATCCTGAATCAGGCAGAAGTCACCTTCTGCCTTCTCAATCGCGAACCGGACTGCCGCTCCCTTACCCTGGTTGACTTCATGCCTGAAAAGGCGAATTTCAGGATGGTTGGCGGCAAACTTTTTTAGAATTTCGGAGGTCCCATCCTTTGAGCAATCATCGACAATCACGAGTTCTCTTTCAAGGTTTTCCGGCAATGGAGCCGCCAAGACCATGGACAAACTCTTCTCAACAACCGTGCGCTCATTGTAAACAGGAATCAGGATCGAGAGTTTCATCAGCAATCCTTTAATATACCCGCCTGAGAGAAGAGTTCGGATAGAATCGAAGTCAACATGGAAAACCAGACACCACGTCGCTCTTTTCTGGCAGCCTCAACGGCGGCTTTTTCGATTGTTGCCCCGCAGTCCGTTCGCGGATCTCAGGCAAACTCAGCTTTGTCGGTTGGCCTTATCGGTTGTGGCAATCGGGGTATGTACGTCAGTGGAATTTTTGCGCGCAACGAGTACGCCAAAGTGACCAAGATTTGTGACATATATGACGATAAGCTGGCCGCGGGAAGAGCCAAGTACAGCGGCGCCCAAGAGTTCAAAGACATCAAAGAGCTGCTGGCCTCCGATGTGGACGCGGTTCTGATCGCCACTCCGATCGTGTACCACCCAGAGCATTTCGAATTGGCCACCAAAGCGAAAAAGCACATCTACATGGAAAAGGCAGCTGCGATCGACGCCAAGGGTTGCATGCGCGTCTTGAAAGCAGCGAAAGCGGCCGACCCAACCAAGAGAATCTCGATGGGCTTTCAACAACGCTACGGCAAGGACTACCGCCACGCACATGCGCTGATCAATTCCGGTCAACTCGGAAAGATTCGCATGATTCGCGCAGCGTGGCTGGGCACAGGCCCTGCCTACAAACCCAATTTCACGGGGCAGGAAGAAAAGATCCGCAATTGGTATTTCTACCGCGATATGTCGGGCGACATCATCACCGAGCAGGATTGCCACAACATCGATGTGCTCCACTGGTTCACGGACAAAAACCCCGTTAAAGCCGCCGGCTACGGTACTCGTGCAATGCGCAAAGAAGGCGATGTGCTCGATTCGCTGTCAGTGACCTTTCAATACGCCGATGGGCTTGTGGCTAGCTTTTCGGCCAACCAGTTTGGCTCCGGCCAAGCCTTCCAGGACGTCAGCGAGACCTTTATGTGCGACGAAGGCACGGTTCGCACTTCGAGAAAAGGTATTAGCGTTTGGCGCAAAGGCATGAAGGAAGCCGAAGAGTGGCCGACCACTTACGACATCACTATTGACGCGGTGAACGAATTCGTCGAAGGTTCGCGCACTGGCAAATTGGAAAACGCCGCCATCTGGGGTGCAGAATCCACAATGGCCGCCGTGATGGCCCGTGAAGCCATTTACACAGGCCGTGAAGTGACGTGGGATAAGGTCAGCAAAGGCTAGGGCCGCGCTGCTCGAATCTCTTCAACAATGATTTTGGTGAAGGCCGTAACGAACGGCCTGCCCGAATTTACTATGTTTTCGACATTCATGTAGTCGAGCTCGATATCGGGCCTCACGCCTACGTTTTCGATGAATGGCGATCTCGGAAAGCCTTCGTAAGATCTCTCCACCGAGCGAATCACCAGGGAATCGGTGAAAGACGTGGCCGTCTCAGACCACGGTCCAGAGCGAGCTTGATTCACGTTTCCACCAGCTCCGTTCGTTCTCATGCCAACCAGCTTTCCTCGACGATTGTCTTGAATCATCCCTGCAAATGAATCAGCTGCCGAAGTGGAGAAGTCGTCCACCAGCAAGATCATGGGCTTTCGATAGGCAAAGCTATAGCTGCTCTCCTGAAAGTCCAACGAGCAAGTTGGGATCGAGCCCGTCATTCCACGACCGTTGTTGTACGCAGCGACAACCAGGTCCCGCTGAAATTTGAACGTGTCAATGAAGTATTGTGGATCGTCGAAGAATTCAGAAAAAAGCGCTTGCGTATCGAAGTAGCTGATCCAATTCAGGCTGGGACGAATTGACACCCCATCCACAGTGAAGCGATTGGGAATCAACATGGCTGAGGCTTCGACGATTGCGCAGTCTGCCCCGCCAGGATTACGCATCACGTCCACGACCAAGCCATCGGTATTGTTGTTGAAATACGCAATTTCGGAGTTGAGCTGATTCAACTGAGCAATGGTATAAAAACTGAAGTTCCGTATTCTCAGAAGCCCAATGCGCTGACCCTCGGAAATATAGGTTCCTGTAAAGAACACGTCATTCGCCCCGCGGCCTAACCTTTGCACAAACCCGGCAGGCAGGGCCCAAATCGGAGCCGGGCGGTCCAACCCGCGCACAGAATCCAGTTGCATCCGCGATCCGTCTTCGTTGCCTACAACGTTCTTTTGTCGACCTACACGGTACCTGGCTAGTCTCGACTGTTTCGCAAGATATCGCCCAGGACGGGTTTCCGCTCGGTCTTGACCATCAAGCTCAGGCTCGAGGTTTTCCTCCGTCAACGCCAATCCAGAAAGCGCTGATCGAGGAGCCGCCGTGCTTCCCAAGTCGCGAATCGGAAATCCAGACTTGTCCCATTTGATTCGATAGGTCTCCGTCGCTCCGCTTCGTCTGCGGATCACCACGGTGCTTTCGTCAGGAAGATGCACAGCAAGGGGCGTTTGGTATTGGGCGCGAAGCGTGACACTTGAGATTGCGTAGCGAAGCGTAGCGCGTGGGTTGCCCCATCCTTGCTCTTTCTCCAGTTCGCGAGCAACCTCGATCGCAGGCACGCCATCGAGACTCACGAACTCATCGCCCTCGGCAAATGGATACCGGGCCCGCGGCAGCAAGAAACGGTCGATGACATCAATCACAACCTTGCCGTCGTAGAGATCGCAATAAAAACCAAGATCCGCGAGGAAGTTTGACTCCATCGTCACGCTGGTGTGCGTGTCTTTGAAGCTGGCTGCATATTCCATCAGCACCTTTACGTGCTCAAGATCATTCTTGGCAGCGCGAACACGCTTGATCCACTCGCCCGTCTCGAAGATGTTGATGCCAAGAGCCTGCAACTTCCAGTTCGCCGGGGCATAGCTCTTTGCGTAAATCGCGGATAGCGACTGGAAATCCTGAACGCGTTGTTCTTCGGTTAAAGCGGCTTGAAGCTGGCAGCAAGCCAGCAAAGCGAAAGTAAATGAAAATCTGGTTTTCAAAATTCTTCTCCCGTTGTCGGACAATAGTGAGATCGACATCATAGGAACCGAAAGCTTGTCTCAAGTCATTCTAGAAACTCAACTCCCTGGAATCCCGCTTCATGCTCGCGGCAAAGTACGGGACGTATACGCGATAGACGCGGAAACCCTGCTCTTTGTTGCGACCGATCGGATCTCGGCGTTTGACTATATTCTTGCATCCGGAATTCCAGACAAAGGGCGCGTACTCACACAACTGTCGTTGTTCTGGTTCGATTTTCTCGCCGACTTGACGCCGAACCATCTCTTGACCGCCGACATCCGCGAGTATCCGATCTCTCTTCGCGGTTACCAGGATCAACTCGAAGGCCGATCGATGCTGGTGCATCGGGCGAAGATGATTGAGGTCGAGTGTGTCGCAAGGGGCTATCTGTGCGGTTCCGGCTGGAAAGACTACGTCGCCCATCAGAGCATTTGCGGAATCGACTTGCCCGCAGGACTTGAGGATGGCAGCAAACTGCCCAAGACGATCTTTACTCCTGCAAGCAAAGCTCACACTGGCCATGATGAGAATATCTCTTTCGCCACTGTCACAGATCGAATTGGCTCCGCTCTCGCGGAAGAACTTAAGGCCAAAACGCTTGCCATTTATGAAAAGGCAGCTGAATATGCGGCCACCAGAGGAATTTTGTTGGCCGATACAAAATTTGAATTCGGCTTTGTCGGCGACACGTTGGTGCTCGGCGACGAAGTGCTTACGCCGGACAGCTCAAGATTCTGGCCGCAAGGCACATGGAAGCCGGGCGGGGCGCAACTTTCCTACGACAAGCAATACGTTCGGAACTACCTGGAACGCATTGGCTGGAATAAGCAGCCCCCGGCACCGGCACTGCCTGACGATGTGGCCATGGAGACATCCAACAAGTACAAAGAGGCATATCGCTTGATTACAGGCAAGGAATTGCGCTAGCCATGAATTGGCTTGACCTGACGCTGGCTGCAATCATTAGTACTTCCATCGGCACGGGGATCTGGAAGGGTTTTTTCCGTCTCTCGATCGGCCTGGCTGCAACCGTGCTTTCGATATTGCTGGCCTGCTGGTTTTATGGCTTGGCTGCGTCGCTCTACACGCCTTATCTAAAACAAGAAACACTAGCGAATTTCCTTGGCTTCGTAACGATTCTCGTGGTGGTTCAACTTTCAGGAGTTCTTTTGGCAAAGTTGCTAGCGATGTTTTTCAAGCAAGCCGGCCTTGGATGGGTGGACAGGCTCTTAGGCGGGGTATTCGGATTGGTGCGTGCGGTATTGATCACCAGCGTTCTGGTAATGATTCTGACGGCGTTTTCCTGGAGCCCCCAGCCGACAGCTGTTGCCGAATCGCGCATTGCGCCTTACGTCATGGAAAGCGCGAGATTGCTGGTCTACCTCACACCGCGGGAGATCCGTGATGGCTTCCACGAAAACTACGAGAAACTGAAGGTAACGTGGAAGAAAACCTTACAGGACACCCTCAAGAAAGCGCCGCAGGCCTTCGAGCAGTAGCGCCGATCCAGTCTCCAGGGCTGCTGATCTTCGACCTCGACGGAACCTTAATCGACTCCAAGCAAGATCTGATATCCAGCGTGAACGCCACGCGAGTGCATATGGCTTTACGACCGCTGCCCGGCGAACTGGTCGCAAGCTATGTTGGCAACGGTGCCCCAGTGTTAATTCGAAGAGCAATGGGCGAGGGCGCCAGCGATCAGGCAGTTGAGACAGCCCTTGACTTCTTCATCCGTTACTACCACGACCATTGTCTGGATGCCACGCGACTCTACCCTGGAGCGCAAGAAACCTTGGATGTCGCGCGCGACAAGGGAATCCACCTGGCGGTTCTGACCAACAAACCGGTTCGCATCAGCCATGTGATTCTCGATGGCCTCGGCTTGCAAAATGTCTTCTTTAAGATCTACGGGGGCAACAGCTTTCCAGCCAAGAAACCCGATCCGATTGGTATCGACACATTGAGAAGTGAGTCTGGCGTTGCTGCAGAGCGAACCGTAATGATCGGAGATTCTTCCGTCGACATCATGACCGCTCGCAATGCCAAGGTGCGCTCCGTGGGTCTAACCTACGGCCTGCAACCAGAGTCAATGAAAGAAGTACCGCCGGACCTGCTGCTCGACAGAATGGAAGATCTGATTCCGTATCTATGAAGCTGTATTGCTGCTTGCTAACGGCCATCCTTTGCCAGGCGCAAGGAACCACCTGGCGCGAAGCAGCACCGTTGCTGGACCGGTGGTGCAATGGGTGTCACCGAGCGGGCCAAGTGGGTCCGTTCGATTTCACAACTTACGAGGGAGCATCCGCCTATGCTCCCGAAATTGCTCGCTACATTATCGGCAACAAGATGCCTCCATGGCGAGCAAAGCCTTCACCACTGGCTTTTTCGAATTCACGGGCCATTCCTGAGGAAGCGATTGCAACGATCCTGAATTGGATCAATGGCGGAACTCGACCTGGGACACCGACGACCCTGCCCAAACGCAACCCGCAATGGAATCTTGGGACGCCCGATCTGGTGGTGGCGCAACCGACGGAACACACCGTATTCGCTGAGAAGACAGTGGACATCATCACGTTTGAAGTTCGCGCCGAAGAACTTGGCAGTCAACTTGAGGATCGGTTCGTTCAGGCAATTGAGCTCAGGCCCTCGAATCGGAACCTGCTGCATCATGCCATCTTGCGAGTTGGCTCAACACCGATTGCCGCCTTGGCGATGTGCGACAACGGAGTTCGTCTGCCGGCAGGTATTGGCTGGAAACTCCCCAAGGGAAAATCTCTTTCGATTGAGCTTCACTATTTCAAACGCAATTTGCGACTTGGTCGGGATCTGACGAAAGTCGCACTTTACTTCAGCCGGCAAACCCCGCGCCGCCTGGCTTCACTCGTTGAAATTACGAAAGCAGACATTCGAATTCCGGCAGGCGCGAATTTGCATCCTGAGAAAACTTCTTTCGCCATGACCAGCAATGTTCAACTACATGCCGTCCTTCCGGTGTTTCAGTTGCTCGCCGCCGATGTGCGGTTGAAGGTCAAGGGACAGCGAGATTTCTTTCTTTGGATCGAGCCCTTCGAACATCATTTAATGTCGAGCTACCAATTGGCCCGGCCGCTGCCCCTCGCCAAGGGCGAAGTTCTTGAGGCCCAGGCAATCTATGACAACTCCACGCAGAATCCATACAACCCTCATCAAAAGCTGCGCGAGGTAAGATTCGCCGAGAACGGCCTCGACGAGACTTTCCGAATCTGGTTGACCATTTCGCAATGATTCCGCATCGGCGCATCACAACCAAAAACTCGATGGGGTGGAGCTCCAACACGCTCAATGAGCTGAGCGAGATGTTCGTCGATTTCTGCAAGCCCGGCCATACGGTCCTTGATATTGGCGCAGCTATGGGTGTCGCGTCGCTTCCGGCTCTGGCCGCAGGGGCCATTGTTCATGCCAACGACGCCTCAGCAGAGCATCTCAAACAGTTGGCCACGCTTGTGCCGGAAGAATCAAAGCAACGACTAATCCTGCATCCTGGGCGATTCCCGAAAGACCTAAAGCTGCCACCTGATTCCATCGACGCTGTCCACGCCTCAAACGTGTTTCACTTCCTGACGGGTCGTCAGCTTGAGTTGGGCGCTTTACTCCTGCACCGCATCCTGCGCCCTCAGGGGCGGCTGTTCGTCATTGCCGCTACACCTTACATGGCTCCGTTCTCGTCTTTCATCCCAGAATTCGAATCCTCGCAATCGCAGTGGCCGGGTTGGATTGAGAATACGCGACGAGTCTCCCAGCATCGATTGCTCGATCAATTGCCAAAATCGATCTTGCTTCTGGATGACCGCGTATTGAGGCGCGTTTTCGCGGATACGGGCTTTATTGTCGAGAAGTGTTGGATGTTCCGCAGGAGAGACCTACCGCAGAGTATTCATTGGGATGGGCGCGAGAATGTAGCGCTCATCGCGCACAAGGCCTGATCAGCCAGACGATAGGTATTCGCCGCAGCCGTCACTGTATCCTGAATCGGCTCGGCGTATCCGCCTCCGAGCGTCACCACGCAAGGAATGTGCAACCTGGCGACGTGCTCAAAAACAAGGCGATCTCGGGCCGCAATCCCGTCGGCACTGAGCGACAACTTGCCGAGCCGGTCGGATCTGAGCCCATCCACCCCAGCCTGGTAAAAAACGATGTCGAACTCTTGCGCGAAGACCTGCGCGAGAGCTGGGGCCAGCGCGCTGAGATACGCGTCGTCTTCCGCGCCATTCTCAAACTCCAAGTCCCAATCGGACTGCTGCTTGCGGAAAGGGAAGTTGTTTCGGCCATGAGCCGAAAAAGTAAAGACCTCGGGATGTTCTGAAAAAATTGCGGCCGTGCCATCTCCCTGATGAACATCGAGGTCGACGATCAGCACACGTCTCACCAGCGATCTATCAAGAAGGCTTCGCGCGGCAACCGCGATATCGTTCAACACGCAAAACCCTGACCCGAAATCTCGAAAGGCGTGATGCGTTCCGCCAGCCAGCACGCCGCTCCAGCCTTCGATCAATGAGCGTTCCGCGGCAGCCAACGTGCCGCCGACGCTCGACAGACTTCTTGAGATCAACTCCGGCACTTGCGGGAAGCCGATGCGGCGAACCTGCGAGGCGTCGAGCCGCCCTTCGAGGAAGGCATCCACGTAGGCTGCATCGTGAACGCGGATGAGATCGTCGCGACTCACCAGCGGCCCGGGCGCGAAGCGGAACTGCGGTGTGCGTTCCAGCTCGCGCCGGATCAGCCGGTACTTCTCCATCGGAAATTTGTGACCAGCCCCAAGCGGGATGTCGTGGTGGTCGCAATAGTACAAAACACGCATCAGCCCTTTATTGTTAGCACTTCAGTCGTCAACTTCGTCGCAGATCTTCTCGACGCGCTTCATCAGTTCTTCGGCCTGTGCCAATTTGATGAGCCGGAGCAGATTCTTTTGACCTTCCGGCGAGTTGAATCGCTCGTAGGGCATCAAGATCGTCTCGGTCGAAAGCTCATCCATGCTCTGCTTGATCTCTGTCCGCAAACGGGCTACGTCTTCCTTGGCGGTGGTTTCGGCCCGCCCGGGTTGAAATGCCGCTATTGTCATCGCCGTGATCATCAGAAAAGTTTTCATATTTTCGTCTCCTGCTCTACAAGACGATGCACAAGTCAAATCAGGCCGTTAAGATATGCAAAGAAGTGTTAGGGGCTATAAGGCTATCGGGAGAGCCACTGCATCAAGGGGCTGGCGAATGGCCAGATGCCTTTGTAGCGCAGCATGGGTTCAGGACAGGTTTGTAGCACGCCCAGCAGGATCTCCTGCTGTGGACGCGTAAGCGTCTCGACAGTCTGTGTGTAAGTGTGAACTGTAAAGAGCACAGCGCCCGTCTCGCCAAGCAGGGATAGCGTTTGGCGCTCCGCACGCATCCAGCATCTGCCTCCTGCATTCTCGGCCGTGACTTTCGCGTTGCACTCAGCGGTGAATTCGTTCCATCGGGATGTCAGATCCATTTGTCCAGAGGACTTCACGGCCCAGTTCAGCCGCGCCACTGGCCGGCCAGGCTTCAACCGCTCAATCAATTTTTCGCTGGATGGCCCAATTGTGGAACTAAACTCCGGGACTGGCCCATGAATCGCCATAAACGGCAGCCCCAGTTTTTCATCGAGACACCAAGCATTGGCAAAGCAGAGGTGGCCCGCAATCAGAGGCAGACCAGTTTGTTTCAAGTCGAGAATCAAAAGGTCTTCCTGCACCATATCGCCAGCACCGCGGATACCCAATTGCGGATCGGACCCGACGAGCGAGGCCAGCTCACGCTGGGCTGCCTCCGAGCCGGGCAACCACTGGCAGTAATAGTTTGCGTCAAAATCCAGGCAAGCTTTCTTGAGCAACAATTCCTCTTCGAGCCAATCATCCTTTTCGAAGATGAAACTGCCATCTCCCATTGGACTCGCGCCGATGCGCAGATCATAAGTCGGGCTTGGCAGTGGAAAGTAATGGGCTGGAATCATACCCGTCTCTCATCTGCTGCAGCAATGCCAAACAGAGCCAGAAATAGCGTTAAGACCTCAGAGTCACCCAGGTTGTGTTCAAACAATCCACTCGAAGCAAGTCCAGCCAGAGCCGCCAGAGCAAAGTAACGCATTGCCGAGAGTTTTGCCAACCAACGCCTCACATTCACGGCAACAAAAGCGATCAGACAGAGCAGCGCAGGCAGCCCGCGCTCGGCACCATATTGAAGGTACACATTGTGCAGATGGCCATAGTAGCCATCCGGCAACGGCTTGGTTTTGTAGTCGTCCGGGAGATATTCCTTAAAGTGCTTGCCGGGGCCTTCAGGCCCTAGCCCCATCCAGGGATGCGCCGCGATCATGTTCCAACCCGCCGCTCGAGTCACTACGCGATGCTCATTGGAATCAACTTGGCCGTGGGGTCTCACAATGCTCTCCATGCGGCTGCGGATTGGAGCAGGTGAGACGAAATAGGCAAGGACGGCAACTACAGGGATCGCGGCAACAGACCAAGGCCGCCAGCAAACCAACAGAACCGCAGCCGAACAAGCTACACCCAACCAGATGGAACGCGTTTGCCCCAACAGAATCGCCACGCTAAAAATCGCCAACAGAAGACCAAGTCCGATCCGTCGCCGGAGCGATTGACGGGTGAATAACAGCAGAGCACCCGCCAGTGAAAACGCGATCATCATGTGTGCGCCGAACGTCATCCAGTGGCTCATAAAGCCGGTAATTCGCGCAGCTACGTAGGCGAGATAGAAATCCTGCCCGGCAGTCTGAGCCGCTGTCCACTTCGAATAGTATTCCCAGAAACTCCAAAGCCCCGAAGCCATTGCAGCGAGCAAGGCAGGCCACACCAGGGCTGCCCGTTGAAAACCACCCGCAAACAATGTGGCACCCAATGGCAGCAGAGTCCAAAGGTAGAGCTTTCTCACCTGAGGCAGGGCAGTTTTCGGTTCGCCACTCAACACGGCGGCTGCCAGAGTCAAAGCAAGAAATCCCGCCGCCCATGCCATACCTGGGGGCCACTGAATGGAGGGCCGGATCAGAATGAACATCATTAGCGCAAGGCCGAGAAACACCTGACTGGCCGCAATCGAACAGAACGAGAGTACGATTGCGCTAGCGAGCGCGATTTCAGCAAGCTCTTGTCGCGAAATAGACACAGCTTTCATCGTAGTATTGAATTTCGACTCAAACGATGGAACTATATCTGCTTCGTCATGGAATCGCCGAAGATTCTTCACTCACGGGCCGTGAGGCCGACCGTGCGTTGACCGCTGAGGGCAAGAAGAAGCTCAAGGAAATCCTCAGGGTTGCTGGGCAAGCGGATCTTCGCCCAACTCTCATCATTACGAGTCCCTATCGACGTGCCCGCGAAACGGCTGCCATTGCGGTCAAGTCTCTCGACTACACCGGCGAATTAGTCGAATCAAACTCGCTTGTGCCCAACGCCCATCCACAGGAACTTTGGGAAGAGGTGCGAGTCCACCGCTCAGAACAAAAGCTCCTGCTGGTTTCCCATGAGCCGCTCTTGAGCAGCGCAGGGGCATTCCTTCTGAACTCGAGTGGCCTTCGAATCGACATGAAGAAGGGCGCTGTGATGCGCATCGATCTCGAAGGTTTTTCGTCTCAACCCACAGGATTGCTCAAGTGGTATCTGACACCCCGGCTGGTGAGCTAGCGCCTGGGCCAATGCGCGCCGAGCCAGGCTTTTACCTTCTTCTTGCTCTTGGCCAAGGCACCTTCCGTTTTGGTATTTGCTAACGCCAGCGCGTCGATGGTCGAACTTCCAGCCAAAATCACAGGCTGAGTCACAACCCGATCCGGAGTCGTTACCGCAACGATGCCCTTTGATGAGTCGATCGTGGCGCGCAAGCTCAATGGGAAATCTGACTGCATCTTTTCTTTGAGAGGCCAAGCTTCGGATGCAACCCAATCCGACCCAACTGCCAATTTTCCGGGTTCCCCAAGATTCACGATTTGAGGCACCACCAGACGTTCGCTTCGGTCGCACTTGTCGGATCCACAACCCAACCGGCACGCCGACTCGCTGAGGAACGAAGCATGCTTGCCGCGAGAAACCCAGACGTCGAGTCCTCGCCACTCAGCGTAGAGCTCGCTGGCTTTCGCGGCCAGTCCACGATCGCAAATCGTATCCTCGTGTGCCGCCGAGTACCAATAGCGGGCTCGCCACTCACCTTTCACTTGAACCAGAAATCCAGAGACGTGCTCGGCATCCAGTGGATGCTGAATTCGGCCGCAGTCCATGGACCACAGATGGTAATAATGAACTTCAATCCCGCCGTCCACCGGAAACGCCTGCCCATAAATCGTTCCATTCTTGGCCTTTAAAGTTGGCTTTTGCGCGCCAGGGAGAAACTCAGCCGGCATCAGGTCGCAATCAGCGACGGCAATGTGGAAGCGCGGGAGGAACTTCTGGAGGACTTGCTGCTCGACTTCATCCGTTATGGAATCGCCATCGCTGTCTGCGCCGCCCGCGAACATCAGCAGAGCGAGTAGGAAAGTCCTCATCCTTCCTTTATAGGCCGAAACGGTACGATGATGGGATTGATGAATCCTGTGAAGCCAGAAATCGTGAGCGAGGACAAACAGATTGAACATCTGCTCGCTAACGCATTCGGTGGGTCACCTCTTCGCTTCCGCGTCGTTCACAACACTCGCAAGTACGAAGTAGATGTTTTGGCCATGCCAGGCAAGCCGGAAGCAGAGCTGTGTTGCCTCGGCACCATTGGGCTTTGGCGGACTAATCTTCAGGGGCCGAAAGCATCCGACTCGCAGAGAGTGGAACTGGTTTCGATCTTCGAAGCTTCCCGCGAGGGTGCCCGGGAAGTCTTGGCAGCGGCTGCATTCAAAGTCATGCGAACGCAACGCGAGCCTTCGGCAGGTACTGTTTTCGTGAATTGCCTCCACGATTGGTACCCCAAGGCGACAGTGCCTCACTTGTATTTTGTCGATGCCAACCTGTGGAGTTTCCCGCAACTTGTTCCTGCGACCATGGGCAGTCTGCAAATTCGTTTTGTAGAAGCGCTACCCATTACTGAGTCCGAATATCAATATGTTCAAGAGCGCGGCGGACAAGCTCTCGAAGCGAAACTGCTCGGAGCCTCGGCCAACCTCTGGGACCTGAAGCGAGACGCCTGCCTGTAGTCACGCTGAGGTCTGGAGTTTGTAAAGCTTGTGCGTATTGCCCCAGGTCACTTTGGTCAGCACCGCACCATCCAGATGCTTGTGCAGCACGGTTAGAGTTTGGGCTTGTCCCCTTCCGTGAGACACGAGTCTAGACACTGTCGGCTGCCAGGCGGAAAAAGCACTGGACAGCCAGCCTTTGTTTTAGCAGAATCGCTGTAGTGGGAGAGACGGAAGCGAGCTCTGCT
>Ga0194134_10000553_pt1 | contig 57082 bp, 38 predicted proteins | sample TA2KigOff0mmetaG_FD_148602 | JGI IMG/M metagenome (GOLD analysis project Ga0194134, IMG submission 148602) | Freshwater microbial communities from Lake Tanganyika, Tanzania - TA2015056 Kigoma Offshore 0m | ecosystem: Environmental > Aquatic > Freshwater > Lake | place: Tanzania: Lake Tanganyika...
TGAGGTTCAGGTGCCCGAACTGCTTTCGCCAACGGTGGTACGTCACGTCGGAGATGTTTTTCTCCCGACAGATGTCCACGATGCTCCTGCCCGCATCCACGTCCCGCAGGATGCGGACTTTCTCCTCCGTACTGTAGCGTTTCCCTTTCATGATCTGGGTCCTTTCTGTTGGACCCAGACCGAACCTTCAAGCGGCTCGAATTTCCGGGATCACGTCACACCCAACCCGGCACGAGCGACAAGCGCGTCCAGCCACGGACGCAGTTCCAATGTCTCGCGCGGTCCCGGATCCGCGTCTCCGAGGGCGCGTTCCAACTGCTCGAACCGCTCGACCGCGCATCAGAGCGAGAGCAGCGATGGTTGGCAACGAGCGAGCGAGCGATTGAGGGCCTGCGGCGGCACCGGCGGTGAGCGCAGCTTCTGCAGCGCATTGATGCACCAGCTCCTTGGAATCATAAGATCCAGCACCACCAGTTCAAACTCGGGCCGTTGGGCGGCGTCACAAGCGGGCACCTCGCCCGCGCTCACCCGAACAACTTAAAACCCGGGATCAGGTTAATGAACGCCTCGAGCAACTGGCGCACCGCGATATGATCCACGGCAATCCAGATGCGGCGCAGCGTCTCCGCCCCTGGCGGAGCGGACCTACCGCCCGCCACCCGCGCGGCATCCTCGATGGGGTTGGGTTCATTCCGCCCCCCTGGAGGGAAAAAATTTCACGATCGCCATCACCGACTGGGTTGAAAGTCAGGGACTTTCCATTCAAACGAAAAGGGACACTCCGCCGATGCCGTATGCTCAAAGGCTCAAGACCTTTTTAGGTTAAGGTGGGCGCCATCCCCGGGTCTTCTGTCTTCCGATTTACGGCCTGACATTGCTCCCGTGGACTTCGGCTCCCGATTGAATCCTAAGGCAACGAGCTGTTATTAAAAGCACCTCGCACACCGCAGAGTGTCAGTAGGACCCTTAAGACCCCCGACCTTTCGGTCAACGGCGAACTCCGGCGGCTCAGTTGGCCAGAATGTTGTCGCCGAGATGCTGCAGGATCAGCTCCTGCACAGTCGCGAGGAAAAGGAAGCACGCCATCGCCTTTTGGCCGCCAAGCTCGAATGGCCCCGCCTGCAAGTCGCCACTCTCCAGCGCGTCGTCCCCCCACGCCCGGAGGTACGATTCCCGGAGGCGCAGGCGGAGGACCGCGCAGGCGCGGAGGATCATCTCGGCATTTTCCGCGTCGAAGGCCACGATCCCCTCGCGAAAAAAGACCTCGTCGAACAACGCCAGAAGGGCTCGCACTTCGGTCGCCTCCGCGGCGACCAGCTCACCGAGCCAGGCACCTTGGAGATCCGGGTCGGCATCCGGAGGCACGATGACCCCAGGGGCCGCGACTGAGGGCGTTTCGCCAAGCGCCCGGATCACGTCGAGGAGCGGCGCCACCACCGGTACCGCCAATTTGACCTCAATACGCTTCATCAGCTTCGACGACCGCGGAAAGGTGCCACTGCTGCAACGTGAAAGCATACGCTTCGGCCTTTTCCCGCAGGCCCATCCACACCACGGAACGCCCCTGCTCGTGGACCTCCAGCATCTTCCGCCGAGCTGTCAACTCATCGAAGCCCAGCACCTTCCTAAACACGAGGACCACGTAGGACATAAGGTTGACCGGATCGTTGAGCACGACCACGCGCCAGCGCCCCACAGTCGCGACCCGCTGGGCCTCCTCCGGCAACACCTGAGTCTTGCCGCCGCTCACGGTCCCGGGTGTCCGCCCCGACCCCGACCCGCAAAGGAAACTTTCGCTCGACGGGGCGCCCGGAGAAAAGCGCGCGGGCGCAAACTTATTCTCAAATTGAACACTTCGGGATAGGGAGTTGCGCGCTGGTGGACCCTACTGGTCCGCAATGCCACAGAGGAGAAACGAATTTGGATTGCTGTTGGTTGCCACAACTTCGAGCGCTGGGTTGAACCCTCGAAAGGACCCGATGAGACTCCAACCAAACACCCTTGGTTACTGTTTCGGAGGCAACCGGCGGAGACGGAAAAAGCAAGGTGATACCACTGGGATAAGGTTGCCCCGATTTGACGGACACGGGGATGGGCGAAAAAACGACCATCCAAATGACGACAAAGAGTTCAGGCGGCGCACGACCTGGCGGGAATTGATCCAGCAAGTCTGGGGTGCGGACCCGCTCCAATGCCCACTCTGCTCCGGCCGCCTGCGCCCCATCGCCGTCACCGAGGCCACGGCCGAGATCGCGGCAATCCTCGCACCGCTCGGCGTGGCCCGGCCCCGCGAGCGCCCCTTTGCCCTCGGTCCGCCCCGGCCGGAAGTCGCCGTCCTCATCGACGCCGCGACGGGCGATTATCACGCCCTCGACCCGCCGGATTTCCCGCCCGGGCTGCCGTATCCGCGGCCACGCGACGAGCCGATCCGGTTCCGGGCCGAAGTGATGGATCCGGGCGAGGACTTCGACCAAACGGGCTTGGAGCTGCCGGCGGCGCCGCAAGTCACGCTGGCGGACTCCGGGCAGGGCGAACTGTTCGGCGACGACTATTCCCAGCCCGATGCCGCCGACTCCGAGCCGGTTTTCTGGCCGGCAGCCGATGGGCAGGCCTCGCCAGACGACGACTTCGTTCAAGCCGACGCCGCGGAGTCGCTTTGAAGCCTCGCTGCTTGACAGCGAGCGGCCGGAGGCGTGTCTCTTACCATCATGATGGACACGACAAGCATCCGAAGATTCGCCCGCATGACATCTGAACCCGAAGTATTGCTGAGTTTTCATCGAGATATCTCCGTTGACCGGCTTTTCGCGCCGCTGACTGGTCAGGCGGACTCGAAAGTTGGGGGACTACAGGGGTCCGACTCCGTTTTTAATCGGCACCCTCCCCTTAAACCCTCCCGAATCCGATCCCCCTTAAGATCCAGTTTCCTTTTAGCGGCGAAGTCTCGATCGAAGTCCGCCGCGGCAACGACTGCTCGATTCTCGACACCAAGAGCCCCAATCTGACCTATCATCCCGCGCGGCTTTCGATGGTAAAGGTCGAAGGCGCATTCACGCCGCTCGACCGCATCGGCCAGCTCACTATGCGCAATCTGGACATCACCGAATCGCGCGAAAAACTCATCGTCTACGCCAAGGGCGGGCTGTTGGGCCCGACCGGCATGATCGTTCCGCAACTCGAGGGGTAGCAGGTGCGCGAACTTCCATTCGCCTTGCCGCCGACCGTCTCCAACGGCGCGCCGCCCGTGTGGACCGGCGACGGTTTCGATATCGGCGGCGAACGGCATTCCATAGCCTGCTACTGGGCCGAAGCGCTCGGCTGGACCGATGAGCTTACGGCGTTTCACGAAAACGAAACCGGCGAACATCACTACATCGATAGAGCCTCGCGGCAGCATGCACTGAATGCGATCAAGCGACACGTGACCGCAAAGGATCCGGTCATCATGGACATCGGCTGCAGTTCGGGTTTCATCATCGCCGATCTTCGCCGCGAATTGCCGAACGCCCGCGTTCTCGGCAGCGACGTTGTGCTCGGTCCGCTTCAGGCGCTGGCGAAGAAGTATCCCGACCTGCCGCTGCTGCAGTTCGATCTGACTGATTGCCCGGTGCCGTCCAATTCGCTGGACGCGATCACTTTGTTGAATGTGCTCGAACACATCGAAAAACACGAACTGGCCGCGGAGCATGTTTTCCGTATTTTAAAACCGGGCGGGCTCGCGGTGATCGAACTCCCCGCGGGACCGGAGTTGTACGATGTGTACGACAAGCAGTTGCTGCACTATCGCCGCTACAAGCTGCCGGAGTTGAAGGCGATGCTCGAAGGCGTGGGATTTGAAATCGCCGGCGCGTCGCATCTCGGCTTCCTTCTCTACCCGGCCTTTGCTTTCGTCAAGAAGCGCAACCAGAAGTACCTGAGCCTGCCCGAAGAAGAGCAGCGCAAGATCGTCAAGGGCAACATTCAGACGATGAGTTTTTCACCGCTGATGAACGGCATCATGGCCATTGAAGAGGCGCTGCGGTACTCGCTTCCCTTCCCGGCCGGCATCCGGTGTCTTGCGCTGGCGCGCAAGCCCGGGCGCGTCGGAGCGTAGCCACACTACGCTTATATGCAGTGGTGCCACCTCCGAAACTCGCCAGTTTTTTAACCGATTTTCGTTCGCAGCGGTCACTTTCTGAGCGAAACGCTGTCCTTCTGGAGCCTATTTTAGGCGATTTGGAACGGCTTGCGAGCGGGTTGCGGCTCGGAGACGGGCGTCGGGGCCTCCTGGGCCTCCGGCGTTGGATGCTCTCGGACCTCTTGAGTTCCTAACTCTATCATTTCATTGAGAACTTCGGACGCTTTGTGCTTCCCCGGATAATTCGGACACGCGTTGAGCGTATTGATGGTAGGTTAGCTGAGAGAAGATTCGTAGTCGAGTGGGCTTTGATAACCAAGCGACGAGTGGCGGCGGGAGCGGTTATAGAGTGACTTGATGTAATCAAATATCGCGGTGCGGGCGTCGGCCCGCGTGACGAAGCGTCGACGGTGGACGAGTTCGTTCTTCAAGCTGCTCCAGAACGCTTCCATGGCGGCGTTGTCGTAGCAGTTACCCTGCGGCTCATGGAGGCGACGAGGCCGTGGTCGGCGAGTGCCCCACGGTAATCGGCGCTGGCATACTGCACCCCGCGGTCGGAGTGATGGATCAGACCCGGGGAAGGTTTGCGTTGCCGCAATGCCATCATCAACGCGGCCAACGGTACCGCCGTGTCGAGCGTCGCCCCCATGGCCCAGCCGAGCACCCGCTTGCTGCAAGCGTCGATGACGACGGCGAGGTAGAGCCAGCCGGCGGCGGTGGGCAGGTAGGTGATGTCGGTCTGCCAGACTTGGTCGCGGGCCGTGATCGTCTGGATCTCGGCGAGACGGTTGGGCGCGATCGGGTCGTCGTGGTCGCTCTGAGTGGTCTGGGGTCGGTAGCGCTTGAGCGGACGGCCGCACAGGCCTTCCTCCTTCATCAGGCGCGCCACCCGGACTTTGCCGACCGGCTCGTGTTGGTCCCGCAATTCGACTGTCATGCGCGGATAGCCATAGGTCTGGCGGGAAGCGTCGAAGGCTGCCCTCAGCTTGGGCCTCAGGGCGTCGCCGCGCCGTTCGCGGACGTTACGCCGGCCTGCGGCCTGGGCGTGATAGCCGCTGCGGGACACGGCCATCACCGCAGACAACCGCGTGATGGGATGGTCGTTCTTCATGGTCTGGATCAGCGCGAACCGCTCCCTGATAGGACGCTGAAGATGCCCACCGTTTTTTTAGAATCTCGCAGCGCATCTGAAGCTCGTGGTTCTCGCGGCGCAGGCGGCGCAACTCAGCTTCGGGACTCTCGGTGGCAACGCCGCGTCCGCAGGCTGTTTGGGGTAATTTTAAAGTGTTCGGCTACCTCAGTCTGGGATTGGCCAGTGCTCGCCTGATAGGCGAGCACCTCGCGTTTGAACTCTGCACTGTAGGATGGCTTGGTCTTTGGCACGGGGATCGGTTCCTTGTGGTTTGCTCCACGCCCGCTGCCTACAAAACGGGGGTAACTTCACCTTGTGGCAACCTACGGAGGCTCTTTGGGCCGATATCCGATTTCGCAGGGATCATTGAACGGAATTGAATTGTCGGCGGGCATGCTGCCGTCCTCCCGCTAGGTCGTGGCATGGGAAAGAAATGACGCGCGAGGTGCGTCAGCTCGACCCCGTGCCGGTCTGCTGATCCCGGCGCAGCGGCTTCAACCCCGCGGGCTGATGTTTCCGGCCAGAGCGGCCCGCGCGGCGGCTGCCTCCCGGCGCAGCTTCGCGTACCGTTCGGCGCGCGGCGGCTCGGCGACCTCCCGCGCCAGCGCCTCAAGCACGGCCAGCAGCGCGTCCTCGCGGGTGTAGTCCAGCGCGGTCTCGCCGGCGGCGAGCGCCGCCGGTTGGCCCTCGGCGGCGGCGATTCTCCGCACCGCGGTGGCCAGCTCCGGGACCGCAAGACCCCGTGTACGGACCAGATGCCGCAGCACCGCTGTGTCCAGCGGCGCGCCCGCCTGATCCGCCGCCGCCGCCGCGAGCGTAGCCGTCGCCGGCGTGACCCTCTCCGGGCCGGAGACCAGCGGTCCGAGTCCGCGCGCCCAGACGACCGCCGCGGGATCGCCCCGCTGGCTTCCACGCACGACGAGGAGGGCAAGCAGCTGGGCGATCGCATCGCGGTCCACCCCGGTCTCGGCCCCCCATTCCAAAAGCGCCGCCGCCGTCGCGCCCAGATCGGCCTTTGCGGCCGTTGGCGAGGTGACTACGCGCGGAAAGAGCAGCTTCATCTGCATCAAGGCGGCGGGGTCGGCCGCGTTCTGGGATTCGGCCGGATTATATAGCCGGAAGCCGAGATTGCGGGAGTAGCGCGCGACGCTCGCGTCGCTGGTGGAAGCGCCGGCGAGCTCCGTTCCGCGCCGCAGTGCCTCCCGCAGGAGGGAGGGCTCGTCTCCGGTCGGGCCGGAGACCCTCCGCGCAAGCAGCAGGCGGAGGAGGTCCTCGCGCCGCGCCGTGGTGGTATCGAGACCCTCCTGCAGACGCCCCAGGGAATCGGCCGGCACCCCCGTTAGCGCGGCGCGCTCGATCAGCCAGAAGCGGAAGCGCTGGTACCAAGCCTCGAAGGCGGGCCCGGCGGGCGGGCGCGCTACCCGCGCCATTGTTTCCATGAGTTTTCCGAGGTCGGCTGGCGGCAGATTCGCGGCCGCGTCGTTGACCAAGCCCAAGGCGCTGAAGAACGACGGTCGGTCGCCACGGATGGCGCGGTAACCCGTGCCCGCCAGCGCGCCGACAGCCGAGACGGCGTAGATGCCCGCAGCGGTCTCGCCGCGCCCCGCACGGGCCAGGAGACGGGCGAACTGGATGCGCTGATAGTCGCTTGGCGCTCCTCCCCCGGCCCGCAGGGCGGTTTCGGCGGCAGGCAGAAGGGTCTCGGCGGCCGCGGGCGTGGCATGCCCGGCGAGTTCGAGCCAGAGAAGCACTTCCCGGCGGTCCGCGCGCCCGCCCGCCATCAGCCCGCCGATCCGGGCCAGCTCGGCCTCGAGACGCCCTTGCCGAACGATCGATCCGGCCAGCAACGCGACCAGCTGGAACTGCTCGTCGGCCTCCGTCGCGGCGGGGTCAAGCGTCCGCACCGCCGCCTCAAGTTCGGGCAACACAAACGGCCGCGTAACCAGACGGTCCCACAACCGCAGGGGCCGTCCTGGTTCGCCCGGCTCAGGACGGTCAGACTCCAGCCAAGTGAGCAGGTTACTGCGGAAACGGTCCGTCGCGGCCTCCGGGGTCGGGGGCAAGGAGGCAGGTAGCGGAAGGTCGACGAAAGACACGGGATCGATCGTGGGCACGCCCGACTGCGCCAGTTGGTAGGGCAGTCCCGGCGGCGATCCCGAGGGGGTGAGCAGCTGGAGGAGGCCGCGGAGGGCGGTGCGGGCCCGGGCTGGATCGGGATCCTCGACCGCCAGGGAGGCGATGTCCCGGGCCATCCGGGGGGAGCGCAATCCGAAGACTCCGGCGACCGGCTCGGAGGTGGGATCCGCGCGGGAGCGGCCGCCGGCGGCCCGCAGCGCGTTGACCGGATGGTCCAAGCTGCGCCAAAGGGCGGAGATGCGCGCGCGGTGCCGTTCCGCATCGACGCCCGCGGCCGCGAGACTTTCCAGCGCGGCGATCTCCCCGGCGGTGTCACCGGTCTGCGCGAGGAGGGGGGGGAGCGCCTCAAGCGCCGGGCGGAAGGCCGGCTGGCGCGCCAGCACGGTTTGCAGCCAAGCGATCTGCGCTCGCGCCGATCCGGCGGACTCCGCGGTGCGCAGGGCGAGGGCGGTCGCGAAGAGGGTCGGGGTCCAGCCGGCCCGCGCTCGTTGCTGCAAGTCCGCGGACAGCTCCTCCCTCCGGCCGGGCGGCAGACCGCCAGCGAGCGAGGCGAAGTATTGTCTTAAGCGATACAACGCGGAGGGCGCGGGCGCGGCGGGATCGAGCTGCGCGAGCTCGCGCAGCGCGCCGTCGACGATCTCCCGGACGTTCGGCGGGGCGTCCCCGCCGGCGCCGGAGAACAGTCCGCCGGGCAGCGCGTCCGGATGGGCTTCCATCAGCAGCCGGTCGAGCGCGGAGACGAGGCCACGGTTGCCGGGATGCAGGGAACGCAGGGCGAGGGCGCCTGCGCCGGTCCAGGAGCCGTTGTAGATCCGGAGTCCGGAGGGGGATCGGGCGGCACGCTGGAAGCGGTCGCGCAGCGCGGCCGACAGTCGTTCCGCGCCGGCCGGTTCGAGCGGCGTCGCGAGCACCGACCCAAGGGCGCCGAACAACGGGTACCAATAGGGCAGCAGGGGTGCGGCCTGAAGGTAGCGCAGCATGAGCGGCAGGCGCTCCGCCGGCCGCAACGAGGAGAAGACGTAGTCGAGGTCGAGCGAGGCAAGCTGGCGGGAGTCCAGTGCCGCCACCGCCGCCGCCAATGACTCCGGAGTGAACAGCGGTCGCCCCGCGGCTTCCTCGAGAGCGTGGAGACCCGACCTTTCCGCGCCGGCCCGGAACAGGTCGGCGCCGGAGGAAGCCGCGATGAGCTCGCGGGCCAGCGCAGGGGTCGCGTCGACGAGGGCGGCGATTTCCCGCGCCACACCCTCGTGGAGCGCCCGTGGCAGCTTGCGGCGGGCCACGGCGGCGATGTGAGCGAGCGAGTCGGACGCCCCGCCCGGGCTCGTCACCACCGCGCTCCCGGCGGTCGCCGTGCGCGGGCTTTCGGCGGCGTCGGCGGTGGTGCGCATGGCGCTGCGCCGCGAGGTCAGCCACCGGCGGAAAACGGTGACGGCGAGCTCGGGATCCCCGGCCGCCAGCGCCGTGTCGATGGCGAGCTCATGGCTCCGCTGGGCCAAGGCTGCCCGCGCCGCGGCGGACAGGCTGCTCAAGGCGTCGAGGTCGAAGCCGGCCGCGCCCGCGGGTAGGGCCGGCGCGCGGGACGCGAAACGGGCGGTCGCGGAGGAAGCCGCGGCCGGGGCGGGCGTGCGACCGAGCGCCCGCAGCCGGGTCGCGGACTCGCGGCGGCCCCACGCGTCCCGCTGGGCGGCGAGGTCGGCCACCAGCCTAGCGTCATGGCCGAAGTGGAGGAGCAGCCGCTGGTCGAGGCGATCAGCGTCCTCGTGTCGGGCCTCCGCCAGGGCCAGGCGACGGACGATCTGCGAGAGGAGGTTGAGGCGCGGGAAGGAAGCCAGCGGCGCCTGCGGGCGGGCGGCGGCCCGAGGGAGCGTCTCGGCCAGAGCGAGGTCTGTGGCGCGCTCCAGGGCGCCCGCCGCGGAGGATGCCGGTTCCGAGCCCCCGGCTCCCGGAAGCGTGAAGAGCAGCCCCGCTTGAAGTGTCCAAAAGTGCCGCCGGTGCACGAAGGTGAAACCCTGATCCCCGGGCGTGGTGCGACGACGTTCGTTGCCCTCGGTTTCCAGCGGTTGCTGGCCGGCCAAGAGCAGCAGTGCGCGCAGGTACATGCCGTGCGCATCGGAGGCCGAGCCGTCCCGGCTGCGCACCTGCGCTAGTTTTGCCATGACGCCGGCATTGGCGCTGTCCGCAGCGAGGGCGCGTTCATACAAAGTCGCCGCCTCCCTTCCGTGGCCGGCGGCCTCGAAACGGTCGGCCGCATCCTCGACGAGCGTCGGACGGCCGCCGCGTTCCATGGCGAGATTGAAGGCCTCCAGCGCCTCGCCCGGTTCCCCCATGCGCAGAAAGGTGCGGCCGAGGTTGAGGTAGACTTCCGGTGGCATCTCCTCCCCCAGCGCGATCAGGCGGCGGCTGAAGGCGAGGTTCAGCCAGGGGTCGGGGGCCGGCGCGGCGCCGGACATGAAGCCGGCACGCTCCTCGGTGGCAGAAACGAGCTCGCGGAGTACGGCGCCGCGGCGGGGACCCGCGTCCACCAGCGAGTTTTCCAGCGCGGCGAGGTAAACGCGCGGCTCCCGGGCAGCCTCGGCCACCTCGGCCGCGAGCTCGTGCAGGTGGTGGCGATCCTCGCGGCCGGCGAGCCGGCCGAGCACCCGCCGTTGCGCCCAGCGCAGGGCCGGCGAGTCGGGGCCGGGCCGCAGGTTGAGAATACCGTCGATCGCGACCACGAACGCGTCGTCGGTCGGAGCGTGCTCGGCGAGGTGCTGCAGGATCGCGATGCCCTCGGGCGCCCGCCGGTCCTGACGGAGCAGGTCCGCGAGCAGGAGATGGTTGTCGGCGGCGGCCGGTTGGCGCGCCAAGGCGCGGCGGTAGGAGTCGATCGCCTGGCCGCGCAATCCGGCCATCGCGAGGACGCCGGCCTCGAACTCGTCGCCCGCCGTGGGGCTCGCGTCCCGTAACTCTGCGAGGCGACGTTGCAGCGCCGCCGCCTCGCGCCGACCGCCGTGTTCCACGTGCGCGAGAACAAGCGCCTGAAGGTGATCAACGCGGCCGACCTGGTCTAGTTCAAGCAAGCGCTCCGTCACGCGGAGGAAGGGCGCGTGCCGTCCCAGCGTCTGGTACACGCGCGCCTGCTCGCGCAGGCTGGCGATCTCCGCCGGCGGGCCGCCGCCGGTCCGGCCGTGATACTCCTGTATAACCTCGACGGCGGCCGCGGGGTCGCCCGCCTCGGTGTAGATCCTCACCAGCAGGGAGCTTTCCTTGGGCGCGGCTTCTCCGGCGGCCAGCCGCTGCTCCAGCCCGGCCGCGATGTCGCCGAGCGCACCAAGCTCCGCCGCCAGCAGCAGCAGCCGGTCCTCGACCATACGACGCCGCGACTCCGGCACGTCGCGCTCCCAAAGCTCCCGCCAGACCGCGAGGGCCTCGTCTCTCCGCCCCACCGTGTCGTAGAGCCAAGCGAGCCGCATCCGTTCGTCCAGGCCAAGACCGCCCGCCGCGCGGGACAACTCCTCCCAGACGGCGACCGCGCGGCGCGGATTCCGCGTCCGCTCGAAGGCGTCCGCGATCTCCGTTCGCCCCGGATCGGCTGGGCTGAGTCGCGCCGCGATCCGTTCCAGCTCCGCCTCCGCGTCCGCCACCAAACCCCGTCGCAGGTGGTGCTCGAAGCGGAACCACGCGGCCCGCACCGCGTTCGCCGCATCAAGGCTCTCGCACCGCGCGGCGGCGGCCTCGGCGAGCTCCCCGAGGCCGGCTTGCGCCATGGCCCGAGCGCCCTCAAGCAGGACGGCGGGATCTCGGTTGGCTGCGGTGAAATCCCTCCAAGCCGCGGCGGCCCGCTCCCGTTCCCCGTTTTCCAGATGATGCTCGGCGAGTCCACGCGGCCACGCGGTTTCGGCCGGCTCCGCGGCCATCAGCCGCCGGTACTCCGCCACCATGTCGGCCGGCCGGCCGGCCTCCGCGTACATGCGCAGCAGGCGACGCCGGTGGGTCGCGGTCATCGCGCCCGCGCGCCCCGACTCGACCAGCGCTATCGCCTCGCCGGGCCGTCGCAGGCGGCGAAGGAGGTCTATCCTCAGATCCTGGAAATCGGGGCCAGCTTTGGGCACGCCGTCGACGCGCGTGAGCAACTCACCCCAGGAACCGTCGAGCTCATGCGCCTCGACCAGCACGCTGAGCGCGTACCGCACGTCGCGCGTCAGCGAAGATGCGAGCACCGCTTTCCACGCATGCTCCTTCGCGGCGGTGGATTGTCCCGCCCGCACCGCCCATTGCGCCACGCGCAGGTGCTCCCGGTGGCTGGCGCCGGCTTCGCCGGCCACCTCGTAGAGCGCTGCGGCCTCGGCGGGCCGGTCGAGTGAGGCGAGCACGACGGCCGCGCGGTTCCGGAACGCCCGGTCGCGCTCACGGGCCAGTGCGACCAACCCTTCGATGTCGCGCGCGTCGGTGGAGAGCAGGGCGAGGCGCAGACGGATCTCCCCGGAGACGGCGGGGCTGGCGCCGGCGCCCAGCGAGGCCTCGTAGGCGCGGCGGGCCTCATCGAGGCGGCCGTCAGATTCGAGGAGCCGGCCGAGCAGCAGGGACGCCGCCGGATCGGGTCCGAGCGCGACCGCGCGTTCCGCGAGCGCTCCGGCCGCCGCGGCGCGACCGAAGCGCCACTCGAGGTCCGCGGCCGCGAGTAGCGCCTCGCGCCGCTCGGCAACGGTTCGACCGGGATCGAAACCTCGGGTCGAGAGGCGGGAGACGGCGCCGTCGACCTTGCCCTCGCGCACCACCGCTTCGCGATAGAGCGCCTCGAGCGCTGCCGGCGCAAGGGAATCAGCCAGCGCCGTCGGTTGCAGGGGGGAAGCCCGGCCAGAGAGTAGCAGGGCCGGAACGAGCGTCCCGGAGGCGAGAAGGCGGAGGCGGCGGCTCATGGGCGTTCGGGCAGGCGGCGCAGGGCGACTTCGGCGATCCAGACGAGCAGCGCCAGCAGGGCCGCCCAGGGCCAGAGTTCGGTCGCGGCGGGGGACGCGCGTCCCTCGGCGGGCGAGGGCCAGGAAAGCGCGGTAGGCAAGCCCTCGGCCAGGTCATGGTGTACCCCTCCGGTCGCGGCCGCCAAGGCGGAGAGGTCAAGGCGCCGGGCGGGATCCACCTGCCGCTCGGCGACCACGTCTTCCGCGGCAGGGGAAACAATCAGTTGAAGGGGACGGTTTCCGCCAGCTCCGCCTCCGGCCGAGAAACGGACCTCGCGGTCCGGATGCGCCGGCACGACGGCCCGGAAGAGGCCGGGCGCGATGGCATGGAAATCAACGGAACCCGTCTCGCGGCCCTCCGCGTCCAGCATTCCGACTCGCGGCCGCGAGCCGGAGGGAGGATCCAGCCGCCGCGTTTCCAGAACAATCTCGTGGTCCCGGCGGGACACGGAGAAGTCGAACTCCCTGCCATCGCCGGCCGTCCGGGCGGCGACGCGCGCAAGCCAGCGCCCGTAGCCGTTCCACGCCTGCCAGCCAGCCGTGCCGCCTCCGACCGGCTCGGTGGCGAGCACGGTCACCCTTCCCGCGCCATGCTGCCAGGATGCGAGCACCGGGTGGGCGGAATCGGCCGTCTCAAGCGGTACCTCCGCGCCCGGCCGCGCGCCCGTCTCGACGTAACCGCTCAGGGCGGGAAGGGCCTCCCGGTCGAGATCGCCCCACCACGCGGCGCCGCCGCGGGCCCGCACCGGGAACATGCCCTCCCGGTAGGCCGGCAGATTCATGGTGGTGGACTGCTTGAGAACCAATTCGGGCAGGCTGTAGCGGTCGGACGCGGAGTAAAACCGCCCGCGGCCCCATGTCGCGATGTCAATCAGGCTTTGGCTGTGGGCGCCGGCGCCGACGAGGACGGTGGAGACGTTCACATTGTCGCGTGCCATGAGGCGCACGAGCGACTCATAGTCCGCGTCCTCCACTCCAGCGTCGGTGATGATCAGGACGTGCTTGTAGCGCGTGCTGACGTTCTTGAGGCCGTAGTAAGCCTCCTCCATCGCCGGGTACATCACGGTTCCGCCGGTGGCCTGCATCCGCCCGATGGCGCGGTCGATCGCGATTTTGTTCGCGGCAGACTGGAGCGGCAGCGCCCAATGCTTGTTACCGTAGAACTCGACGATACCGACGCGGTCGTGGGCTTTGAGGCGGCGGATGGCGAGACGGGTGACCTGCTTGGCGAGCTCGATGCGCGTGCCCATCATGGAGCTGGAGGTGTCGATGATCACCGCAAGCGCGGTGCTCGGGTCTCGTTTTTCCGTCCGCTGGATGAAGTCGACGGGCAGGATTTCCGCCAGGGGGGTACCCTCGTAGCCGCCCGTTCCGAAGGCGGCCCTGCCTCCCGTGAAAAGCAGACCGAGTGCGCCCCGTCGCACCGCGGCGGCCACCTGCCGCTGAAACTGCTCAGAAACGAGTCCGGCGGGCCGGTCATCAATAAGAATGAGGTCGTGATCAGCGGGATCGGGAAGTTCTGCCCCGCCTTCCACCACGGTCAGCTGAAATCCCGGCCCGAGCAGCGAGCCGAGGCGCGCGGCGGCCCCGGTGATACGTGCTCCAAGATAGAGCACGCGGCGGGGAGATTGAACCGCCAACACCGTCGACAGCGTGTTGTTTCCGGTATCCGCGTCCCCCTCCGCCATCACCTCGGCGCGCAACGGAAGGAAGCCGGCCGCCTCGGGCTCGAACTCGAGGGGAATGAGCACCCGCCCCGTGGCGGGACGCCGCTCCGCGAAGGCCAGCACGCGCCCGGTGTCGTCCGTGAGGCGCACCGCAACACCGGCCGACAAGCCCAGCACCTCAACCAAGACACGGGCGGTGTGACCGGCGCGCGGCATGCCGTCGGGGATGAGGCGCGCGGGGTAGATATCGCCGGCGGACACACCAAGGTCGAAGGCCGCGACAGGAATGCCGCGTTCGGTCAGATCTTGGACGACCGGCCCCCAGCGGCGGTCGGTGGACAGCCCGTCCGAGACGACCGTCACCACGCCCGGCGAACCCGCCGGAATCCGTCTCGCCGCCGCTGCCAGCGCGGCAGAAAACGGCGTTTTGCTGACCGGGTCGGAGACCGTGAGGACCGTGACTCCGGCTCCCTCCAGCCAGTCCGCTCCGCCGCCGGAAGCGCCCAGGAGGACAATACTCGAATGTTGCGGTCCGGGCGCTTGCGCGCGCCAACGGGCCGTCACCGCGGAGGAGAGTGATTGTTTCTCCGCCGAGATTCCGGCCGACCGATCCAGAACCAGCACGTGATGGGGGGTCGCGTCACCCGAGATCAGCACCGGGCCGGCCAGGGCAATCACGACCAGCGACAAGACCACCAGCCGCAGGGTGCGGACGGCGGTCCGCCCGGTCCGGCGGGGGAGGATCCACGCCAGCGGAACCGCGGCGAGAAGCAGCAGGACCAGCGGTTGGGTGAACTCGATGCTCACGGGATCCTCCCAGTCTGCAAAAGGTGCCACTCCAATCCGAGGAGCAGCAGCGCGGCGAAGAGCAGCCAGAAGGCCGGGTGCGCGGCGGTCGCGGATGGTGATCCGACGCCAGACTCTTCCGACCCCGCGGCCGGATGGATGGTGGTCTCGTGATCCAGCAGGGATACCGCGAGGTCCAGTCCGCCGTCCGCGCGCCTTAATTCGCCGGCCGCCGCTGGGGTGAAGGGCACTCCGAGCGGATCGATGACCTTTCCCGATCCGCCGAGAAAGCGGGGCGCGCGCGCGGTGCTCTCGGTCCCGAGGGTTTCGCCGGCCGCGGCCTGCGGGGCCTGCCTCTCGACGCCCGCCAGCCAGCGCACGGACTGCGCGAGAAAGAGGGGGAAAGCGCGCGTCCGCGTGAAATCGTGATGATCCGCAAGCAAATCCTCCCTCAGTTCCAGCCCCCAGGCCGGCGCCGATGCGACCTCAACCTCGACCGGGCGCCGGGTGGCGTCGGCGATCGCTCCCGCGTCGATCTCCCGAAGGCCGGTGGCGCGGACGGCCTCACGGAGAACCAGTTCGGGGTCGAGGGTCGCCGGGTGCCGAATCCGGAAAGCCGGCGTACCGGCGTCCGCTGGTACGACGACTAGGGCCGGTACGCCGGAGGCGACTGTCTCCCCGGCGCGCCTCACGACGACCCCCGGCCGCTCCGCGACGAGCTCCACCGCCTGGTCGGCGGCGAGAGCGGGAAGAAGCGCGGACTCCAGCGAGGAAGCGAGCAGCACGCGGAGCGGCGGGCGCGAGGGCAGGCGGAGCCGGGCCTCGTCGTCGGCGGATAGGGCGTCACCTCCGCGCACCCGAGCGGACAGCAGACCGCCGGCCGCCGGCACGTCCCGGAAGAGCAGACCGTCGGGGGAAGTTTCTCCGGCCGGCAAGGGCGTGCCTTCCAGCGTCACGACCGGCGGGGCCGCGTCGCCGGCGACCCGCACGAGGATATCGACGCGATCCCATGCCCCGGACGCGGCCTCAGCCACACCCAAGCCGGTGATGCCGGCGTTACGGGTGGCGGGCCGGGCGCCGGATGCCGCGCGTGAGACGCGGATGCCGTCGGGCACTGAGGCGGGGCGCAAGGGCGCGTCGCCAAACACGATCACCTCGCCCCGACCGCCGGTGCGCGCTAGGTCGCGGATCAGAGTTTCGAGGCGGGATGGCGCGGGCTCGGGGCGAAGCCCTTCGAGCCTGCGGGCGAGAAGGGCGGGGTGCTCTCCCGGGTTCAGCAGCGTGCGCACGGTGGCGCCGCTCCAAACGACCTGCCGGGCGGAGGAGGGGAGGGCCGCGACGTGCCTTGCCAGAGCCGCGGCCGCCCGCTCGAAACGGTCGCCCGCGGCCATGCCGGCGGAACCGTCGAGCACCAGCGTCCGGAAGTCGCCGACGGAGGCCCCGCCCGGCGCCGGCCGGGCGAACGCGACCCACAGGAGTGAGGCGATGAGGAGCGCGAGGGCGTAGGCCGCGGGGTGGCGGAACCTCTCGGTGAGCATGCGGGCAGGCGCCTCGCCCGCGGCCTCCCGCCAGAAAAGCGTGGTGGCCACCCGGACCGGTCGGCGCCGCACTCGCAGACGCTGGAGGAAAAAGAGGGCGGCCGCGAGGGCGGCGAGGCCGGCCAGCACCGCCCCGGCGGACATTTGCGCAAAGGTCATGGCGTGATCCCTCCGGGGCCGAGGAGCCGCGCGAGCTGGGGCAGCAGCGCGGCACCGGCGTCGACCCGCAGCAGGCCGGCGCGACGGGCGCGGGCGACGGCGGCGAGCTCGTCATTGAAACGAGAATACGCCGCGCGGTAGCGGGCAAGCACCCCGGGGGTTACGGTCAGGTCGGCGGCGTCGCCGGTCTCGCAGTCGGTGAGGCGGACGTCGCCCGCCACCGCGGGCGCGGCGTCGGCGGGCCGGGTGACTTGGACGAGCAGCACGCGGTGCCGCATCGGGCGCAGGGCGGCGGCGAGCGCGGCCGCGCCGCCGGGATCAAAAAAGTCGCTGATCACGACTAGGAGCCCCCGGCGGAGATTCATCCGCGCGGCAGTCGTGAGGGATGGCTCGAGGCTGGTCGGGGCGCCGCCGGCGGCGGCCGCCAATGCCGCGAGCCGGCGGGCGAAAGGGAGCAGGCGGGCGCGGCCGCCCCCGGGTTGGAAGGCGACCTCGAGCCGGCTGGAGAAGGGCAGGAGCGCGGCGGAGTCATGGTGGCAGAGGCCAGCGGCCGCGAGGGCGAGCGCACAGCGGAGCGCGGTGATGATGGCGGGGGGGCCGTCACCGTCATGGAACATGCTGCCCGACACGTCGGGCAAGAGGTAGACCGGCAGGTCCTGTTCCTCGTCGAAGACGCGCGTGAAGACTCGGCGGAGGCGCAGGAAGAGATTCCAGTCGATCGCCCGCAGATCGTCGCCGGGGCAATAGGGTCGGTGGTCGCGGAATTCGAGGCCCGCCCCGGCCTCGAGGGAGAGGCGCTCGCCGTGCCGGCCGCCGGCGGCCACGCGCCTCGCCGGGAGGCTCCAACGGGAGAGCGCGGCAAGAAAGGTGGGCTCGAAGAGCCGCTCAAAGGTGATGGGAACGCTCGTCACCGGCCGGCGGGCTCGGGCAGCGCCGCGAGCACGTCCCGGACGATCGCCTCGTCGGTGACGTTCTCCGACTGTCCCTGGAAGTTGATCAGCACACGGTGCCGGAGCACCGGCAGGGCGACGCCTCGGATGTCCGCGGTGACCACCGCGTGGCGCCCGGCGGCGAGGGCGCGCACCTTCGCGGCCAGCAGCAGCGCCTGGGCGCCGCGGGGGCTGGCGCCCAGTGCGACGCAGGCGTTCACGCGCGCCGTCGCGTAAGGGCTGCCCGGCTGCGTGGCCATCACCAGCCGCACGGCGTGCTCGGCGGCGTGGGTGGGAACAGGCACCGAACGCACGACGTGGCGCAGCCGCACGATTTCCTCTCCAGTGGCCGCCGCGGATACGGTGGCCTCGGTGCCGCCGGTCGTGCGGTCAAGGATCGCGGCGTAGTCCTCCTCCCGAGGGTAGCCCACGACGATCTTGAAGAGAAAGCGGTCAAGCTGGGCCTCGGGCAAGGGATAGGTTCCCTCCTGTTCGACCGGATTCTGGGTCGCCAGCACGCAGAAGGGTTCCTCCAGCCGTATGGTGCGGCGTCCGACGGTGATCTGCCGCTCCTGCATGGCCTCAAGCAGGGCCGACTGGGTCTTGGGCGTCGCCCGGTTGATCTCGTCGGCGAGCACCAGATTGGCGATCAGCGGCCCTTCCTGGAAGCGAAGCTCGTGGCGCCCCGGTTCGCTTTCCACGAGCACCGCGGTGCCTTGGATGTCGGCGGGCATCATGTCCGGGGTGAACTGGATGCGCGAGAAGCGTGCGTCGATGGCGCGGGCGAGGCTCCGTACGAGGAGGGTCTTCCCAAGGCCCGGTACTCCCTCGAGCAGGACGTGACCGCCGGCGAGCAGGGCGGTGAGCACGCTGTCGACGACCTCCTCCTGGCCGACGATCACGCGGCCGATTTGGGTCTTGATGTTCCGGTGGATCTCCCGGAAGCGATCGGCCTCTCGGAGGGCGTCGGCGGTGGTGATGGCGTCTTTGGACATGGAAAGCTTCAGCGAGGCGGGGCGGCAGCGTCGCGGGTGCGGAGCGCGCGGAAATAATTCTCGACGATCGCGCGACGCCACGGCGCGGGGTCGGGCTCATCCAGATGCCCGACGGCACCGGAGCGCGGGGCATGGTCGAGCGCGCCGACCGGGGCGTGCGACTCTTCTCGCGGGCGGCTGAATTCCTGGGTGACCTTGGAGCGGCCGGCGCCCGGAGTGCCGGGGACGCGGTCGGGCAAGGGCAGCCCGAGTATCATCGAGGGAACTCCGCGGGATTTCTTGATTTCTCCCGGACCGCCGCGGCCGTCACCCGGACGACCGCCGTCCTCGGGCGGCCGGGTGGAGAGGTTGCGGTCGACCGCGGGGTCCCGCGTGTGGCCCATCGGGCGGTTGGCCCCGCCGGATTTCTCCCGCTCATCCTCGTCCTCCGCCGCGTTGTCCTCGGCATCGGCGGCGGCGCCTCGTCCGGTGCGGTCGGCCTCCTCGGGGGCCTCGAATGGATTCAGATTGGCGCCCGGCGCAGAGGAGCGGCCCTGGCCGGCATTGGCGTCGGCCGCAAGCTGGCCCTGGTCGTTGCGCGGGCGTGGCGCCGGTCGCCGGCCTCCGGCGGAGGTTTCCCGATCCTCCAGTTTCTCCTCGGCCCGATTTTCCTCCCGTTTCCGGTCGGGTGCCGCTCGCTGGCTGGGGGCCACGCCAGCGGCCCGCGCCCCGGGGTTGGCGCCGCTCGCGTAGGAGCCGCCGCCGCTACCGGGCGCACCGTCCATGGGCTGCTCGCCGCGCCGCTGCCAGCGGTCGGGCGGCGTGGAAACGGAGCGTTCCGCGGCTGCGGGAATCGCGGGAGAATCGGCCGGAGTCTCGCGACGGGTTGGAGGAGTGGGGGCGCGCTCGCTGGAGGAAGGTTTTCCCCTCTCCGCGATCGAGGCGAGGGTGGGCGGAGGGGAGCCGACGTCCCCAGCGCGGCCCGGAGCGGTCGCGGGCGTGAAGCTTCCGGCCCACCAGACGATGATGGCGGCGGCCGCACCCAGCAGCGAGGATGGGTGGGGCCTCCAGCGCGCGGCCGGCGGCCTCGGCAGCGGTGAGGCAAGGGCGCGTTCCGCGTCAGCCCGCGCCTCCGCGACCACCGCGCGCATGAACGCGCCCTGCAGCGAGCCCTCCTCCAGCCCGGGCGAGGAGATGAAGTCGTCCGCGGAGATGATCCGCTCCGCGGCGCGGGCGTTCCGGTCGTGGAGCGCGAGCGCGTCGCGCCGCGGCGCGGCGGGTGCGGCGAGGGCCCGGGCCGCGCGCAGCGCCACGAGCAGCGCGGGGCCCAGAGCGAGGAGGCCAACGGCGGTCCATGGTCCCGGCGCGGGCGCGCCGGTGGCGAGGCGCACCACGAGTTCGGCCAAGGGGCCGGCGGGGAGAAGCAGCGGCGCCCAGGCGAGGGCGCCGTGGGCTTCCCGCGCAAAGCGGGCTCGACGCAGGTGAAAACGTCCCGTGGCTGCCAGACGGTCAAGCCGTGAGGCGAGCGGATCGGCGCGGCGCGGGTTGCCTGCGGGAGCGACGGCCATGGCTCAGCTGTCGAGAAGCTCGAGTTGATCCGGGGCGATCCGCCCGCGGAGACGTTCCATCGCGGCGTTGATTTCGGCGCGCAGTTCGTCGCTAAGCGGCGCTCCGGGCACGGCGAGGGCGGCCCGGTAGCGGGAGTAGGCGCGCGCCGGACGGTCCTGGCGCTCGTAGACACGGGCCAGACCGAGCGCCACGCGGAAGGCGTGCTCCGGATCGCGTGCGATTGGCACGAACGCCGCCGACAGGAGGTGTCGCCACGCGGCGGCCAGCTCGTCGCGCTCCAGGTGTTTCTCCCCGAGGATGCGGTGCAGGCGGTAGACGTGCTGCACGGTGACCGCCGATCGCGAATGCTGCAGCGCGAGCCGGGCGGCCTGGATGGCCAGCTCGGCCTGGCCGTCCAGGGAGGCGAGGCGCAGCACGTGGGGAAGGCAGTTTTCCGTGCGTCGGTCGGGCGGCGAGGTGTCGGCCACGCGCTGGAGGGCTGCGAGCACGGCCACGTCCAGCCCGAGCGGATCCTTGAATCGCAGCTCGATCAGGCGGCGGGCCGCCTCCGGCCCGAAACGGCTGCCCGGGTTCGCCTCCAGGAAAACCTCGTAGGCTTCCGCCGTATCCGCGGCGCGGGCCGCGAAGAAACTGCGGTCGGCCGGCGAAGTCGCGGGATCGCGCAGGCGCGTGAACACGGCCCGGGCGGATGACCACTCCACGTCGAGGCGGAAGCTCTCCAGCAGGTTCACTCCGGAAAGGAACTCGGCTTCGCCACCGTCCGCCGCGTCCACCCTCCAGTCGAGGGGCCGCAGCGCGACCTCGCGGGAGAGTTCGAGGCCGCCGCCTCCAGCGAGGGTCACGGGGCTGATGTCCCCGTCCGGCCGGCCCAAGCGGCGCGCTAGAGCCGGGTCGACCAGGGTGTCGTGCCGGGAGCTGCCGAGAATCATGCGCGCGGGTGTCCCGCCAGGCAGTGTCACTTGAAAAAGGATACGGCCCCCGGCCGTGGTGAACGGGAAGGCGTGACCGCCGGCCGCCGGCGGGGCGCCGTCTTCCTCCGCCGCGCGGCGCAGGCGCAGGAGCAGCCGGCGAGCGGAGAGGTCCAGCGTGAAATCGTGGTTCCGGAGGAATCCCAGCCCGAGCACGCCCTTCAGTTTGCGCTCGCGGAGATCCGCGGCGAACAGGCGCGTGACGCGGTTCTGGTCCTGGACGCGGGCCGGGGAGGTGTCGGGCCGGAGTTCAGCGGCGGGCAGGTCGAGCGCGAGTTCCCCAGCGAGCGTCACGCGGAGCGTCGAGTCTCGCGCCGAGGGGTCGGCGCCGGTCCAAGCGAGCTGATCGCTGTGCAGGAGGAGCGTGCCCGCCTCATCGAGGGAGAGTTCGACGCTGACCGAATCCTCCCGGCCCGCGGCGTTGCGCAAAGTGAGATCCAGCACGATGCGGCCGTCGACGAGAGTCAGGGGGAGCGCGCGTCCCTCGCCGCGGGCGGGGAAAATCGCGGCGGCGAGGCAGGCGGCCACTGCGGTGGCGAAACGCATCGCCGCGCGGCGGGCCCAAGCTGCGCGCGCGGGTGTCGGTACGTTACGTTCGGGCGGCTGGGGCATGGGCTTCAGTCGCGTAGCGTGGGCGCCGGCGGCGCGGCGGCAAGGTGGAATCGAGCTGAAGCGGGACGGGCGCGTGCCGCGGCGGTGTTCACGCCGCACCGCCAGCTGACCCGGCTCGCAGAAGCCGCCGCCGCGCGACGGCTGGAAGCGCCGATCAACGCGGGGCCGGAAACATCCGGGTTTGATCAGGTTGGTTTCCTGACCCGCAGGGAGGCGAAGCGCTGCGGCCGACGTTGCCGCCGGGACGGAGGCGCCGCGCAGCGTGAGGAGCGGTGCGATGGCGGGGCAGGAGTGGTTCTCATCGATCAGGCGCTGGGCAAGGCACGGTGCGCTCCGCGCGGCAAGGAGATCCCCGTTCATCCAGGATTCGTGCGCGCAAGCTTCAGTCTTGCCCGTGGCGCGATCGCGGCATCCTCTTGAAAACGTTCCCAGTGCCCCGCCATGCGCCCATTCCCGAAGGTCCGTCTCGCCCTCGTCTTCCTCGCCCTGAGCGTGCCCATTTCCGCCGCCGCCGGAGCGACCGCGCCGGTGGTGCTGCAGTCGTACGAGGTCACCGGCTCGCGGCTGCGTCAGATCGACGTCGAGGGTCCGTCGCCGTTGCTCACGTTCGACCGTCCCTTCATTGAGGCCACCGGCCTCGCGACCACCGAGGAGTTCCTGCGGACGCTGCCGCAGAATTTCACCGGCGCCTCGGCGGGGCGCGCGGGGGTGGTGAACGACGAGAACCCGCTGCTGTTCGCGCGCAATGCCGGCCAGTCGGGAGTGGGGCTGCGCGGGCTCGGCTCGAACTCCACGCTCGTGCTCATCAACGGCCGCCGCGCGCCCCTCTCGGGGCGCGGCAACAACGGCACAACGCCGCCGCAGGGTTTCTTCGACATCAACACGATCCCGATGGGCATGATCGAGCGCATCGAAGTGCTCACCGACGGGGCGTCGGCGATCTACGGCACCGACGCGATCGGCGGGGTGGTGAACATCATCCTGCGCCGGGATTTCAACGAGACGGAGCTGCGCACGCGCTTCGGCGGGACCTGGCACGGCGGCGGTTTTGAGCGCGGCGCGACGCTCACCCACGGCTTCACGCGGGGGAGGCTCCGGCTCACCGCGGTGCTGGATTGGTTCGAGCGCGAGCCCCTCTGGGCGAGCCAGCGCTGGTTCTCGCGATCGGGCGACCACACGGGTCGCGGTGGGGACGACTTCCGCAGCACCATCGGCTACCCCGCCACCGTCTACGCGCTGCCGGGCCAGACGCTCCGCGGGCTGCTCAACCCCAACGGCTCGCCCGCCACCCAGGCGTTGGTGCCGGCCGGTCAGGATGGGAAGTCTCTCCGGGTCGCCGACTTCGCGGCGACGGCGGGCCAGCGCGCCTACTATAACACCGCGAACCTCTACTCGATCGTCACTCCCACCAGCCGCCGCGGCTTCTCGCTGGCCGGTGAGTTCTCGTTCTCGCCCCTACTCACGCTTTTCACCGAGCTTGCCCTCACCCGCAACTTCACCGACACCCGCGCCAATCCCGTCCCGACGAACAATCCCAACGGGCTCGCCACGTTGCCGCGCATCCCGGCCTCCAACCCCTTCAATCCTTTCGGTCAGGATCTCGGCGTGGCGATCGCCCACGAGGAGCTCGGGCCCCGCGATCTCCTCACCCAGACCCGTTCCCTGCGCGGCGTTGGCGGTCTGCGGGCCGAGCTTCCCGGTCGCTGGCAGGCCGAGGGCTCCCTGTTGTTCTACGGTCAACGGCTGCACGCCCGCAACGGTGGTCTGTCCAACAACGCCGCAATCAACGCCGCTCTTAACCAAACCGACCCCGGACGGGCGCTCAATCTTTTCGGCGACTACCGCGCCAAGGGGCCCACCAACCCGGCCGGGCTTTATGGTTCGCTGATCAACGTTACGCTCGAGAGCGCCGACTCCGACGTCTACACCGCCGAGCTCACCGCGCGCGGGCCGCTGCGACAGCTGCCTGCCGGCGACCTACAGGTCGCGCTCGGCGGCGAGTGGACGCAGCAGGACCGGGTGCGCACCACCAACATCCCGACCACGCTGCTGCCGCCCCGCAGCCGCGAGACGCGCGATAACCTCGCGGCCTTTGCGGAGGTTTCGGTCCCCGTCGCGGGCGGCGGCCGGCGTTTCCCGCTGTTCCACCGTCTCGACGCCTCGCTTGCGGCGCGCCACGAGCGGATCGAGGGGGCTGGCTCCACCACGGACCCCAAGATCGCCCTCCGCTGGCAACCAGTCCCGGCCGTTCTGCTCCGTACGTCCTATGGAACCGGATACCGCGCTCCCGCCCTCACGGAGCTCGAGCGCCCGGAGTCGGGCCAGAACCAGACGCTAATCGACCGCCGCCGTTCCAACGAGCGCTATCTCATGCTCGTGACCTCCGGTTCCTTCCCGAGCCTCGAGCCCGAGACATCGCGGACCTACAACCACGGACTGTTGGTCAATGTCCCGGGCGTCAGCGGCCTGAGCCTCGGCCTCGACCATTACCGCAAGGAACAACGCAACCTCACCACGAACTTGCTGCCGCAGACCTTGCTCGACTTCGAGTCGTCCTTCCCGGACCGCCTCACGCGGGTCAGCGCGACCGCCGCGGAGACCGCCGCCGGTCTGCCTGGCCGGGTGTCCGGCATTGACGCCCGCTTCGTGAATTTCGGCCTCGTCGTCACCCGCGGCTACGACTTCTCGCTGGGCTACGTCGTCGCGGATTCCCCGCTGGGCCGCCTCAACTTCCGCGCCACCGCGACCTACTTGGCGTCCTACAAGATCGCCTTCAACCCCGGTGATCCCCTGGTGGAGCGCAAGGGCACCTTCGGTTTCCCGCAGGACTTGAAGGGTAACTTCCTCGCCGTCTGGACGCGGGGCGCCTACGGAGCCTCGCTCGCCTGCTATCATCAGGGCGATTTCGATCGCAACGGGCGCCGAGTGGACTCGTTCACCACTTGGGACGTCGGCGGTTCCTTCGACTGGGCACGCCGGCGCCTGCGACTCCGGGGCGGGGTGGGCAACATCCTCGACCGTGCGCCGCCATTCGCAAACACGGTGTGGGGCTACGATGGGGGCTTTCACTCCGCCAAGATGCGTACCTACCATCTCAGCGTCTCACGCCGATTCTGAGCACCGTATCCCTAGCCCTTCGCCGCGCCATTCCATCCCAGTATTCCTTAATCCCATGAAAATTCTCACCGCATCCCTCGCCTGCCTCCTGCTGACGCCGCTTGCCCCGGTCCAAGCTGCGGAGGCGCGCGTGGTTCCCTTGGTTCACGACAGCGCGATCCTCTCCGAGGGCGGGTTGTTGTGGGGCCGCCTGCCGTTCTTCAACGAGAACGTCGCGCTCTCCTCCGAGCGTCCGCCGGAGGTCACCAAGGCTCCCGCGGCGAACGGCACGCTGGTCTTCGGCCGCATCCGGGCTGGCGACGGACCGGCCGCCAGGCACCTTATCGCCATCGACCGCGAACCCGCGGGCAAACCCGAGCTCCGCCGGATCTACATCGACCTCAACCGCAACGGCGACCTGACCGACGACGGCGACGGCCGGTGGGAAAAATCCGTCCCTCGCGGCAAGATCACCGCCGGTTTGCACCATGCCACCTTGCGCGCCTCCTACGGTTCCGCCGCGGGTGAGATCGGCTCGGCCGATTACCGGCTTATGTTCATCTACACCGTCCCGCGGCCTGACGGGGAGTACGCGCTGACCTATCGTCGGCTCTCCGCCCGTACCGGCCGGTTCGAGGTCGGCGGCCGCGTCGTCCCGCTTGTGCTTATCGAGAACGACAACGACGCCCGCTACGACAAGGCCGGCGTCGCGGGCGACAAGGCGCGTCCTTTCTGGTTGATGGCGGATCTGGACGGTGACGGCCAGTTTGACCCCTACGCGGAGCGTTTCGACGCGCGCCAACCCGTGCGTTTCGGTTCATCGACCTACGATATCTCGGCTCCGGCCGACGGGTCGTCGCTCAAGCTCACTCCCACGACTCGCGTCGCCCAGGCGCCCGGCAAACCTCCCGAGGCGCGACCCTCCGGCGGGAGACCCGCTCTTTTAGCCGCCGGGACCGAGGCACCCGACTTCACGGCACTCACCAAGGACAACCGGCCCGTGAAGCTCTCGGACTTCCGGGGGAAGCTCGTGCTGATCGACTTCTGGGCCCCGTGGTGCGGACCGTGCAAAGCCTCTATGCCTTACCTCGAGTCGCTCCACCAAAAGGCGGCCGGACAGGACTTCGTGCTGCTGGGGCTCTGCGTTTGGGACACCCGCGAGAACTTCGACAAGTGGATGGTTGAGCCGCAGGTCAAGACGAGCTACCTCAAAGTCTTCGATCCGGCCGGGCGCGGGGACGACAACATCGCGAAGAAACTCTACAACGTCTCCGGAATACCGACGTTTTACGTCGTCGGAAAAGACGGCAAGGTGATCAACGGCTTCGTGGGTAACTCCCCCGAGAACAAGCAGAAGCTCTCCGAGTTGCTCGCGGGGAACGGGATTCAGCTCTGACCGGGAAAACGTGGCGCGCTGCGGCGGCGCGCCACATGGTTAGAACGGGTCGTCCCTCAGCGCAGGTCGAAGCGGTCGGCGTTCATCACCCTCACCCAGGCGGTGATGAAGTCGTCGAAGAACTTCCGCTTGTTGCCGGTGCTCGCCGAAGATGGTGGCGAACCGGTCGTCATTGAAGGTGTAGCTGGTGGCGCCGATTGGGCCGTTGCCGGAGAGTATCATTCCGAGTGCGGCGGTAACGGTGAGATCGCCCATCCCGGCGCGGGAGCGCGCACGACAATTAATCCGGTCGCTCCGCCCATCGCCGCCGTCAACTCCATGCAGCGTGTTTTGCGCCAGCCTCAGAAGTTCTTGCGTACCGTCAGCGTGTAGGTGGCGAGCCGCGGGTCGCCGTAGCGGCTGATCAGGTAATTGGGACTGTAAAAGGCGTCGAAGGGCGGGGTCTTGTTGAGCACGTTTTGCACGCCCACCTGCAGTTCGGTGCGGCTAAGGGCGCGGCGCCACCACGCGGCCTCGGGAGTGACCGACTTCGGGAAACGGCGGGCGACAAAGACATCATGGTAGTGCTGGCTCGGGAGGCGAGCGGAGCCCTGCTGCGCCACCACGGCAGTGCGCTGGAGCACGGAGTCGATGTAGCGCACCGACCAGCCCAGCGACCAATGCTGGTAGTCCCAGTTCAGTCCGGCACTGGCCTTGAACTTCACGTAGCCGGGCGTGCCGATGAACTCGACCAGCGGAGCGTTGAAGGTCGCCTGCACCTGGTAGTGCTGCCACGACGTCGCCTGGCTCCAGAAATTCCAGAGGCCCCCGCCCTTGGAGCGGCGGCTGTAGCTGACGGCGGCATCGAAGCTCTCGGTCAGCGCGCGGTTGAGATTCATGCTCTTGGCATCGACCGAGATGATGGGGCCGACGGCATGCAGATCGCCGGCGGCCGGCCGGTCGCGCACGACCCGGCCCGGCAGGAAATCCTCAAAATTGATCACGTTCTGCACGCTCAGCGTCGCGATGTTGTCCCGCTTCCTGATCTTGGAGTAGTCCACCGAAATCCGTAGGCCCCCCACCTTTCTCGGTTCCCAGACGACGCCGAAACTTCGATCATAAGCCCACTCGGGCTTGATGTCGGGGTTGGTGCCGCCCTGGGAGGCAACGGTGGTGGAGGCGTTGTCGCGCTTGGGGTCGGTGATGCGGGACGAAGTCGCCGTCACGAGCGAAGGCGCCGACTGGTTGTAGGAAGGCGGACGAAAAGCCGCGGCGTAGGCGCCGCGCAGCATGACCTCCTGAAACGGCCGGTAACGCACGCCGAAAGTCGGGGTAAAGGCGGAATAGCGCGAGCGGGAGCGGGGGATCTCGCCGGTGCCCGTGAAGAGCGCGACGGCGGAGGCCACCTTGAACCGCTCCTCGCGGCCCGCCGCTTGCAGGTCGAGTTGGCGCAGCAGCGGCCAGTTCTTCTTCGCACTCGCCAGCGGCACCCAAGCTTCAGCGTAGAAGGCGTCGGTGCCGCGGCTCCGGGAGGCGATCGTGATGAAGTTGTTCGGCGGGGTGTTGTACATGTAGCTGAGGACGTAAGTCGGAATGTACTCCTTCCGGTAGCTTCCGGTGGCCGCGAGCTTGATCGGCCCGGCAGGCAGCGACCAGAGCGGGCCGGCCGTGCGGAAGGCGTATTCCTCGAGCGTATTCTTCGTGCCGGCGGTGATCCGCCCCAGATACGGCGTGAGGTCCAGCGGGTAGGCCACCGTGTCGCGGAACGGATTCAGGACGCCGTTATTGAAGTCATTGTTCATCAGCGTCGTGCTGAGCGTGACCTGCGATTGGCTCGTGCGGGTGTTGTTCCAAGTGAAATCGGCATGCACCCGCCAGTCGTGGGGCAGGTTGACAATCACGCCGGCGAGCCCCCGGAGGCTCGTGACCTGAATGGCAAATTCACCGACGGCCCCCGGCGGATCGCTGGGGATGGAGAGGCGTACGGCCTGGCCGAAGGGATTCGTCGGGGCGGTGGCCGCGACCGTGAAGTTGGCCGTGCCGGAGAAGGCCGTCTGTTCGGCGTTCTTGTTGTAGTTGGTGCTGCGGCGGTACTCCACAAACGCCTCAAGCCACGAGCGAAACTGCCGCGAAAGCTTCATCTGCTGGGCGGTGACGGTGCTGGGAGAGCCGATCATGTAAGAGGCGCCGCCGCTCTGATGCGTGGGCGCGAGATCGTAGTTGTACGTGCCGGCCTTGCTCTGGAGGGCGGCAAGCGTGGCGGCGCGGTCGCCGCCGGCGAAACCGAGGGGCACGGTCGTGTGGGCCGGCGTGCCGGGGCCGAAGAGCGGGGTGTTGGTGTTGCTGCGGATATTGGGCGCGGCCCCCAGCGGCTGCGAATTGGGCGGCAGAAACGTCGCCGGCGAAATCCGCCGCATCAGCGCGCTGCCCCGCCGCACGAAATCGCGGTCCTGCACCAACGGCACCTGAGTGTCAGAATAACTGCCCGTAACCATGACTTGCGTCCGACCGCCCTCCAGCGCCAAGCCGGCGGCAAAGTTCGCCGTGCGCACCGGCGCATCGCTCGAGAATGTGTTGTTGTAGGAGGTTGTGAGCTGCACCCCGGCGTAGTTGCGGCGGAGCACGACGTTGATCACCCCTCCCACCGCGCTCGCCCCGTAGATGCCGGAGGCGGACGAAGGCAGCACTTCGATCCGATCGATGGCGGCCAGCGGCACCCCGTTGAGGTCCGCCTGATAGCTGGCAGTCAGGATGGCGTAGTCCGCGGGCCGACGGCCATCGATCAATACGAGGGTGTGATCCGTGCCGAGGCCGCGCAGGTTGAAGGAACTAAAATTGCTGTTGTTGGGCCCGTAGTTGTTCGGCGACTCGGTGGAGTCCATAGTCAGTCGCTGCCGCAGGAACGCCTCTACGCTGGTGGCGCCGGACTGCTCGATGGCGCGGCGCTCGAAGATCAGATACTGCTGGGCGTCGTTTATCGTGCGCGGCAAGTCGACGTTGGCGCTCTGGTAGGGCTGGAGGCGGTTGCTCGAAACTTCGTACGGATCGAGCACGGTAGCTGCAGCGGCGCGGACCACCTCGGGCGCGAGCCGGGTGACCTCGACCGCCTTGCGCATGACCTGCCCGGCCAGCGTGAGATCCTCGCCCGGGCGCACCGAGACGCCTGCCAGATGCAACGGTTGATACCCCTCGGCCATGGCGATCAGGAGGTAGGTGCCGGCCTTCAAGTTCCCGAACTGGTATTCGCCATACTTGTCGGTCTTCGCCGTCTGGCCGGTCTCGCTGACGAGGATTAAAACACCGGCGGCCGGCCGGCCATCGCCCCAACCCAAGGTGCCCCGCACGGAACCAAGAGTCGAAGCCGCCGCGAAAGATGCGTTGCTCTCAAGTTGTGCCGAAAAGGCGGAGGAGACGGAACCCGCCGCGTAAAGGACCGAGAACGCGGCGGTAACGGAGGGAAGGAAGCGCGACAGCGACATGGTTGCCTAACGTGACCTAAAGTCGACGCTGAACCGACCGTCGCGCAGCCTGCAAGTAGCAAAGTAAGCCCTCCCTAAGCGGGACAGGCCTTTTTCGCGACGAACCTGGATGCACCTCACGTTCTTCAGTCAGGTGCTTCCGCGTTTCGCCTCTGCTTGGGTAGAAAGGCAACTTCTACTCGAGCCTGCTCCGGCAACCCCGACGTTGCTGGACGGAAACTGGATTTTCAGGGTTGAGGTGATCCCTCGAAACTTGGCTTAGGGCAGTGTTAGTTTGGAGCGAACAAAAGGACCCCAGAACCATGAAAGGGAAGCGTGAGATTGCCTCGAATTGGTGGACAGACGGCCGGGATGAGGGCTGCGCCAGCAACACCATGAGTGAAACCAAGACGAACGAGTACCAGCCGCGCCGGCAGTACGACGAGGACTACAAGCGGCGGGCGGTCGAACTGACGCTGCAGGGCAAACGCACCGTGCGGCAGGTGGCGAAGGAACTGGGGGTGAAGGAATCGCTCCTGTACGAGTGGCGCCACCGGCTCGCGCCGCGACCCGGGGCGGACGCCGGGGCGTCGCGGACCCTGGAGGAGGCTACCGCGGAGATCACGCGGCTGCGCACCGAGCTGGAGCAGATGCACGAGCGGGAGAACGTGCTAAAAAATCGTTGGGTGTCCTTTCCGACGCGCCCGGGAGCGGTTTGCCCAGGTCCAGGCCATGAAGGGCGCGCATCCGGTGGAGGGGCTGTGCGAGCTGCTGCAGGTCTCGCGCAGCGGGCGCTGCAGCTGGCGGCGCGCGCGTCCGAGCCGGCGGGCGACTCAAGACGCGGCGCTGAGCGAGCAGATCGTGCGGTTCCACGCCCGCAGCCGGCGGACTTACGGCTCGCCCCGCATCCTGCAGGATCTGCAGGAGCAGAAGCTGCGCATCAGCCGAAGGCGGTGTGCGCGGCGGAACCGGGAGCACGGGCTGCAGGGCCGCAAGCGGCACCGGCGCCGGCCGGCCTCGGACGTGCTCCACCACTCCGACCAGGGCGTCCAGTACGCCAGCGGGGAATACCGGCAGGCCCTGCAGGTGGCCGGGCTGGACTGCAGCATGAGCCGCCGCGGCCACTGCTACGACAACGCGATGATGGAATCCTTCTGGAGCACCCTCAAGACGGAGGCCGGCCTTGACTCAGTCGTGCCCCTCAACCGTTGTGCCGCGGAGTCGATCATCTTCGATTACATCGAATGCTTCTACAGCCGTTCGAGGCGCCACAGCTCGCTCAGTTACCTTTTCCCCGTGGCGTTCGAACAACAAGCAAACATCAAGGACACATCCGCGGCCTGAGTCTGTGTCCACTTTTTCGAGGAAAGACCAATTTTTACCACACTCTTTTATGCTCTGTCTTTTTTAACCATCTTCAACCCTTCCAGTCCGTTTCTCCGCACTTCACGCTGAGCGCTCCGGTTCCCCCATGTCTCCCTTCTTCCCCCGTCTCCTAGCTCCGCTGCTCCTCGCCGCGATGCTCGTCGGCTGCTCCTCGAGTCCCGCGCCCGAACTGAAGACCGCCTCGGCCACGCCCGCGTCGCCCGCGCTCGTCGCGCCGCCGGAGGGCGGGGCGCGCGACGTGTTTGTGTTGCTCTCGGGCGGCGGCACGCCGCTTTCGAACAATTACTCGCAGTACCTTCAGGCCAAGGCCTACGCCACGTACTTCGAACGCCGTTACGCGGCTTGGCCTCAGTGGGTTTTCTTCGGGGTCGGCAACCGAGAAGGCGAGAAGCCGATCCTCGGCGACGCGCGCAAGCAGGTGAGGCGCGAGGGGCGGCTGGTGGAGTCGTGGCTGCCGGGACCGTTGAAAGTCAACCGTCCCGCGACGCGGGACAGCTTTCTGCGGGCGCTGCGCGAGGAGATCCTGCCGATGGTGCGAGGCGGCGGCACACTTTTTCTTTTTGTCGGCGATCACGGCACCGAGTCGAGAGGGGACAATCCGGAAAGCCTGATCACGATGTGGCAGCTCAAACGGCAGAAGGATCGTGCTGACAGCTGGGCCACCGACAACAAGGAGGTGCTCGGTGTCGCCGAGTTGCGCACGGTGCTGACCGAAGGCATCGGCCAGGGCCAGGTGGTGTTTGTGATGTCGCAATGTCATGCGGGCGGTTTCCACTATCTCAGCACGCCGCGCGAGGTGGCGCCGCCGGCGGAATGGTTTGTGGCGATGCCGGAATGGGCGATGCCCAAACCGCCGTTGCCGCCGTTGCGGGCGGCGGGCTTCACTGCTACTGACCAGCAATCCCTGGCGGCCGGCTGCGATCCCGATCCCGATCCGGATACCTGGGCGGGCTACGAGCGTTTCATCCCCGAGGCGCTGCTCGGGCTCGATCTCTTCACCCTGCAGGAGAAAGGATCGGGCCTACGCTCCTTTGCCGCCGCGCATGAGGCGGCGACGCTGGTGAACCGCACGATCGACAAGCCGCGCTCCACTTCCGAACAGTATTTGGAAACGTGGGCGCGCACAATCGAGAAGCTGGCGGGAGAGCCGGCGCTCGCGCCGGAGGCGGCGCAGGCGGTGGCCACGTACAGGCAGGCAGTCGACACGGGACAGATCGCCACGACCACACCTGCGCTGCGCGAGCGACAGGCGCAGTTTCAACGCTTCACGCAGCGGCTGACCGAGCAGTCTCCGACGGCCAAGGAACTGCTGCTGACGGGCGACCGCAGGAAGCTCGAGGCTGCGATTGGCCCGGCCGCGGCCTCGCGGGGCCCACGCGGACCGAGTGAGGAAGCACGCAAGGCGTGGAACGACGTGATGCGGCCGGCGTGGAAGGCGGCGGTGTTGGAAAACAAAGTGCCGGGCCTATCCGGAGCAGCCATGGATTTTGAAAAGCACGTGTTGGGCCTCGAGGACAAGGGGCGGTCGTTTATCTTTGCCCGCGGCGGCAATAATCCGCTGCTGAACGAGATGTTCTGGCGCTCGGGTTACGCGCATCCGGCGACGCTGGACCTTAAGAAGGCGGAGGCCGTGACCTGGTGGGGGGCGGTGCGTCGGGAGAAGATCGGCGAGTGGGCGAGGGCTTCGAACAACGAGGCGGTGCGCACGGCGGCGACGACGGTTAACCTGCCGATGCCGCGACGGCCGCCAACGACGGAGCCGCGTACGAACTCAAGCGGCGTGTCGAGCCGGCCCCTAAGCACCAAGACGGCGGCCGAGCGGGTGCTCTTCTACCGTCGGACGCTGGCAGCCTGGGAGTTTCTCGCCGCCATGAACCACCGCGAGGCCTTGGCGGAAATCGACGCTCTCACCTCCCTCGAGCGGACGCCAATGCCGTAAAGGTCCGGCGCATCACGCCAAGGATCGTACGCAGCACCCATCATAAATTGCGTCACGGTCACCGCCGGAATCAACGGCCGGTTTCGGGATGAATGCCTCAACCGGGAGTTGCTCGGCAGCGTGCTGTAAGCGCGGGCAGCGAGCGCGCGTTCCAGGAGGAATGCAATACCGTGCGACCCCACAGCACCATCGGCTACAAGGTTCCGGCGGAATATCGCGCCGAACTTTTGCGCCAAGCTCCGGGCTCCGGTCAGGCCCGCCACGCCGGGCCTTGCCTCCGCCCGGAGCTTGCCTGTTCACCCATCCCCACCAACCACCATCACCGTAACCAACAACCCGCTCAGGCTCTCATCAGCGGTGGTCCAAGATTGTGAGTCCGGTCACTGGTGATCTGGGTCCTTTCTGTTGGACCCAAACCGAACCTTCAAGCGGCTCGAATTTCCGGGATCACGTCAGCCGCAGCGGCAGCGATGGAACCAAGCCCGGCAAGGAGGACGGGAAGCAGCCTCGGGCGCCTTTTCTGGAAAAATTCCGGAGGGGTGGACCCGTCCACGTGCGCTGGTGCCAAAAATCGGCCCCTACCCGCCCCCCGACCGGCTGTACCGGACACCCGAAACTCGGTGAATCTCGGCGGCAGTGCTGTGACCAGCTGCTTAGACTCGGGATCTCCCAACGAACAACTCGTTGAAGATCAGAATGGTGGACCCTACTGGACTCGAACCAGTGACCTTTTCCATGTCAAGGAAACGCTCTAACCAACTGAGCTAAGGGTCCGCACCGGTGGAAAGAATCAGGAAAGGGTCTCGGCCCGCGGTTGCGCAAGGAAAAACCTCGGTACTCACGCGGGCGGTAGCCCGAGCACCGCCCGCGCCGCAGCGCAGTCCAGCTGGATCTGCACTCGCAGCGCCGCGACGTCCGGAAAGGCCTGCTCCGGCCGCAAAAAACGCTCCCATTCCACGCTCAGCACAGCACCCTCGGTCCAGGGACAGTCGCCAAACACGTGTAACTCCAAACGGGGATCCGTCGCCTGCTCAAGCGTCGGGCGCAGGCCGTAGTTAGCCACCCCAGGTCGCGGCGCTCCGCTCGCGCCGCGCACCCGGACCGCGTAGACGCCGAACCGGGGCCCGGCCGGTGGCGACCAGATCAGGTTCAGGGTCGGAAACCCTAAAGTGCGGCCCAACCGCTTGCCGGTCACCACTGGCCCTTGGGAGACATAGGGGCGACCCAGCATACCGGCGACTGCCGCCATCTCCCCGGCGGCCAGCAGCGTCCGGATCCGGGTGCTGCTCACCGGCGCACCCTCCCAAAGCACAGGCGGCGCCACGACAACGGCGATCCCTCCTTCCCGACCGGTTTGCGCGAGTAAAGCCACATCGCCCCGGCGGCCGCGGCCGAAACGGAAGTTCTCGCCCACATAAAGGCCTGCCAGGCCCGGCAGCCGCGCCCGCAGCCACGCCGCGAACCCTCGCGCCTCCACCTCCGCGATCCCGGCGGAAAACGGCTCCGTCAGGATCAGCTGCATCCCCAACCTCCGGAGCACCTCCGCCTTAGCCGCCGGATCCTGCATCACCCGGGTCGGCGCCGCGGGACGCAGCACGACACTCGGATGCGGCCAGAAGGTCAGCACGCCCGCGGTCCCGCCGGAGGTCCGTGCCGCGTCCAACGCGCGCTGGATGACCGCCTGATGCCCCCGATGGACCCCGTCGAACATTCCGACCGCCAAGTGCAGCGGGGCGGGATAAGGAGGCACCGCAGCCAGGGAGGCGAAGACTTCCGGCGGCATAACCAAAACCCCGCTTAGAGCGCCACGGAGGGCACTGCCGCGGCCACGGGAATCAGCCGGCGCTCGATCTCAGGGAGGGGCAAGGCGATGATCTGATCAAGGGTCAGCGCCTGCGCCACTCCGAACTGTCCCGCGCCGGTCCGGCGCAACGCCGCCAGATGGGCTCCGCAGCCGAGGCGGTTGCCAAGGTCGTGGGCCAGGGTGCGGACGTACGTGCCTTTGGTGCACTTCAGGCGGAAGTCGAACCGCGGCAGGGCGCAGCCGGTCAAAGTCCATTCCATCAAACGGATGAAACGCGGCTCGCGCTCCACCTCTTGGCCCTTGCGCGCGCTCCTGTACAAGGGCACGCCGTCAATCTTCACCGCGGAATACATCGGCGGGGTCTGGTACTGGTCCCCGAGGAACGCGTTCATCGCCTTTTGGATCTCCGCCGCAGTGAGGGGTGGAACCGGCCGGGTCTCCATCACCTCGCCCTCCGCATCTTGCGTGTCGGTGGTCTTACCCAGCTCCACGCTCCCCTCGTACTCCTTGTCGACGCCCATCAGGTACTGGGAAACCCGGGTAGCCTTGCCCACAAGGATGACCAACAGGCCGGTGGCCATCGGGTCGAGGGTGCCCGCGTGGCCGACGCGCTTTGTCCGCAGCTTGCCGCGCAGGCGGGCCACGACGTCGTGGGAAGTGTGGTCACCGGGTTTGTCGACCAAGACAATCCCCTCCATCTCCTTGGCGGGCAGCAGCATGATTCAGCGGGAGGGCGCAGGCGACGCCGGCAGGCGTTCGGCCATCGCGGCCAGCAGTTGTGCTTCGAAATCGGCGGGGGCCGACGGCAGGCTGAGACCGGCCGCGCAGGCGTGGCCTCCCCCCTTGAATCGCGCCGCCACCAGGTCCACGCGCAGGGACGGCTTCTTGGCCCGCAGGCTGGCCTTCGCCGTCCCATCCTTGCGCCATTCAACTAGCGCGCCGATCTCCACCCCGTCGATGCACCGGGCGTAGTCGGCCAGGCCCTCGGTATCCTCGGAGCTGGACCCGGTTTCCTCAAAGATGCCCGCCGGCAGCACCCCGAGGCAGAGCCGGCCACCCGCCTCCAGCCTCAGCGAAGCCAAAAACCGCTGGAGCAAACGCAACTTGCCCGGGGTTTCCCGCTCGTAGAGCTCGAAACCCACTTCCGCCGGGGCCGCACCCCGGGCAACCAACTCCCCCGCCAAGAGGAAGCAGCGCCGACTGGTCGACTGGAAGCGGAACTGTCCCGTGTCCGTCAGGATGCCGGCGTAGAGGGCCCGCGCGGTCGTAGCGTCGACCGGCAGCCCCGCGTCGAGGAAGAGGCCGGCGAGGATCTCGCAGGTCGCCGCGGAGGTGCGTTGAATGAGATCCACCTCGCCGAAGCCGGCATTCGAGAGGTGATGGTCGATCACGCCGACCGGGCGCGGGAAGAGGGCCTTAAGCCGCTCGCCCCCTCGGGCGTGGTCCGCACAGTCGACGAAGATCGCGACGCGCGCCACGGGGTCACGGAGGACCTCGTCCGTTCGGCGGAACTCCAGCCCGACAGTTAGAAACTGAAGGCGCCGGGGCACGGGGTCCGGGTTCACGCAGATGACATTCTGCCCTCGGGCCGCCAGCACTCGGGCCAGGGCCACCTGGGAGCCGATGCAATCGCCATCGGGCCGCGCGTGCCCGCAAACGGCGACCGGCAGGCCGGCCACGCGGTCCAGCAGCAGGGAGAAGGACGGCCGCAACTCCGGAAAAAAGATTTCCATCTTCACTCCTTCGGCTCCGGCTCCAGCGCGGGTGCCGGGGTGGTCGCGGGCGGCGTCACCTCGTCCAGCACCTGCAGGATCCGGGCGCCGCGGGCGGTCGAATGATCCAGCACATATTCAAATTTGGGCAGGTACTTAAGCACGATCCGGCGGCCGACCTCAGCGCGGATGACCCCGGCCTGCGTCCGCAGCCAGCGGAGCTTGGCCTCGGCGGCCTCGGCGTCCCCCACCACCGCCACGAACACCCGCGCGTCCCGCAGGTCCGGCGAGACGCGGACCTCGGTGATCGTGACGTGCACCGCTTCCGACTGGTAGCGGCGGCGCAGGATGTCGCCCAGCTCACGCTGGACGAGCTCGTTAACGCGCACCGTGCGGTTGCTCATCGCCGGGGTGGGGAAGATCAGGGCGGACGGGCCGGGCCTACAGGGAAGCCCGGACCTTCTGCACCTCGAAGCACTCGATCACGTCGCCGTTCGCGTAGCCGTTGAAATCATCCAGCTTGATCCCGCACTCGAGGCCCGCGCGGACCTCGTTGGCATCGTCCTTGAACCGGCGCAGGGTGCCGACGCGGCCTTCGTGCAGGATCTCCCGGCCCCGCCGCAGGCGCGCGCTGGCGTTGCGGTTGATCTTGCCTTCGGTGACGAGACAGCCGGCAACAAAGCCCTTGGCCAAAGGGAACACCTGCCGGACCTCCGCCGCGCCTGTCTTGATCTCTTTGAGGTCGGGATCGAGCAGGTCGGCCATCATCTCGCGGACCTTGTCGCCCATCTCGTAGATGATGTCGTAGGTCTCGATGCGCACGCCGTGGTGCTTGGCGAGCGGGGTGACGCCGTTCTCCAGCCGGGTATGGAACCCGATGATGAGGGCTCCGGAGGCCCCGGCCATGAGCACGTCGTTCTTGGTGACGAGGCCCACCTCGATGGAAACGATCTCCAGCTGAACCTTCGCGCTCTTGATGCCGTCGAGGACGACCCGAACCGCCTCGGAGGAGCCGAAGACGTCCGTCTTGATGATGACCTTCAGAATCTTGGCCTGGGTGGCCGCGATGTTGGCGAAGAGACGTTCGACCGAGACTTCCTTGGGGACTGCAGCAGCGGTGGTCGCCTCCTTTTTCAAGCGGAGCGACTCCTCCTCAGCGAGTTTCTCGGCCTCGCGGGCGTTCTTGACCGCCTTGAAGGCGGCGCCGCTGTCTGGGGTGCCGGACCAACCGATGACCCGCAAGGGGGTACCGGGGGTGGCCTCCCTCACGTTGCGGCCTTGGTCGTCGAACATTGCCCGGACCTTGGCGTAATTCGGGCCGCTCACGAGGGCGTCGCCCACCCGCAGGGTGCCGCGCTGGACGATGACCGTGGCGAGGGGGCCGCGACCGAAGTCGATCTCGGACTCGATGATCAGCCCGCTGGCTTCGGCCTTTGGGTTGGCCTTCAGCTCGAGGACGTCCGCCTGCAACAGGATCATCTCAAGCAGCTCGGTAATGCCCTGGTTCTTGATCGCGGCGACAGGGACGGTGATCGTCTCCCCGCCCCAATCCTCGGGGGCGATACCGCGCTGCTGCATCTGGTTCTTGACCTGGTCCAGATTGGCGCCCTTGACGTCCATTTTGTTGACCGCAACGAGTAGGGCAAAGCGCTCCGGGTGGGACTGCTTCTCGGCGAGGGCGATCTTCAGGGCCTCCTCCGTCTGCGGCATAAAGCCGTCGTCCGCCGCCACCACGAGGATCGCAATGTCGGTGACGCTGGCGCCGCGGGCGCGCATCTTGGTGAAGGCGGCGTGCCCGGGGGTGTCGAGGAAGGTGAGCTTCCGGCCGTTAAACTCGATCTGGTAGGCGCCGATGTGCTGGGTGATGCCGCCCGCCTCACCGGCGGCCACGTTGGCCTTGCGGATGGCGTCGAGGAGGGAGGTCTTTCCATGGTCGACGTGGCCGAGGATGCAGACCACCGGGGGCCGCGGGACGAAATGCTTGGATTCGTCCTCCTCGGGCTGCTTCTTCTCCTTCTTCTCCTTGGCGGCCTGCTGGGCGGCAACGTCCCCGCGGTGCTTGATCTCAAGCAGGAAACCGTACTTTTCGGCCACCTTCTGGGCGACGGCCTCTTCAATGGTGGAGTTCATCGCCGCGAAGCCCACCAACTGATTGAGCTCCGAGATCAGCTTAAAGGGTTTCAGGCTGAGTGCGGCGGCGAAGTCCCGCACCACGATGGGCGGCTTGAGGTGCAGGACCTTGACGTCGCCCTGCATCGTGATGTGGACGACCGGGGCCGAGGCGGCGCTACCCGGCAAAGGTGGCGCCTTCGGCGCCATCACGGGAGCAGGCGCCGCGGCGCGGGGCGGCAAAGCCGGGGGCAGCGCGGGGGGCCGAGGTGCGGGGACGGAGGGCGCCGGGGCGGCTGGCGGGACCACAGCGGACGGACGCACGGAAGGCAGCCCCGGGGCTAGCCCAGGGGACGGGGACGGACGGAGTGGGGGAGCGTTCACCGCGACCGGCAGGCGGGCGACCGACGAAGCGGAACTCGGGGGAACCGTCGTCGGGGGCCGCGAGACCAGGGGCGGGGCGGAAACGGGCGGCGGCACCGAGATCGGCTTAGGCACAGCAGGGCGGACGGGCGGGGCGGAGATGGGTTTCGGCGCCGCAGGTGCAGCCGGAGGTGGCGGAGGCGGGGGTGCTGGGGGCGGCGGAGGGCTGGAGACGGCCTTCGTGGCGGCCGCCTTGGCCACGGCCGCGGCCTCGCGCTCCCGCTCGATGTCCTGCCGGCTCTTGACGAAGACGCCGGAGGGAAGGCTCACCCGGGGCGGGCCAGCCTCCGCCGCCGGGGCCTCCGCCGGGGCGGTCTCGGGGGCCGGGGCCTCCGCGGACGGACGGCGCGGGGCGAACTCCTCGCGCAGCGCCGCAGCGCTGATTTTGTCCACGGTACTTGAGACCGATTTGACGTCTTGGCCAATGATCCGGCGCTCCTTGAGCAGGGCCATCATCTCCTTGTTGTCCAAGCCGAGCTCCTCGGCGAGTTTATGGATGCGGATGCTCATGCGGTCGGACCAAGGCTCTGCGTGTTACTTCGCCTGAGCGGCGACGCGCTGGATGACAAGGCCAGCTTCTTCGGTGCTAAAGCCGGCGCCCTCAAGGTCGGCCGCCTCCACGCCTTCAAAAAGTTCAAGCGAGACAAAGCCCGCCTTAACCAGGCGTAGGGCGAGGTCCTCGGCCACCCCGAGGCCGGCGACCAGCTTGCGCTTCGCATCGCCCTCCGGGTCGGCGCCAACCGCGCGGAACTCCTCAATGTCGATTCGCCAGCCGACGAGACGGGAGGTCAGCCGAGCGTTCTGGCCCTTGCGGCCGATCGCGATGGCCAAGTCGTCGTTGGCGACCCGAAGCAGGATGCGGCGAGCCTTCTCATCGAGGACGATCTCGCGCGGGATCGCGGGCTTCAGGGCCTCGATCACCATTTCTCGCGGATCCGCGAAGAACTTGATGATGTCGATCTTCTCCCCCCCCAGCTCGCGGACGATCGTCTTCACCCGGGCGCCGCGCGCGCCAACGCAGGCCCCCACCGGATCCACTTTGGGGTCGGTGCTGGTGACGGCGATCTTGGTCCGGTAGCCCGGCTCGCGGGCGAAGGCCTCGATCTTTACCGTGCCGTCCGCCACCTCCGTCACTTCGAGCTCGAAGAGGCGGCGGACAAAACGGGGGCTGGCGCGGCTAAGAACGATCTCGGGCCCGCGCGGCGTGCTCTGGATTTCGAGCAGGAGACAGCGGATGCGCTCGCCGGGCTGATACTCCTCGCCCGGCACCTGTTCCTTAGCGGGCATCACGGCCTCGGCCTTGCCCAGATCGATGAACAGGTCGTTGCGCTCGCGGCGCCGCACCGTGCCTGTGACGATGTTACCGACCTGGTCCTTGAAATCGTCGTAAATGCGGTCCTTCTCAAATTGCCGAAGGCGCTGCATTACCGCCTGCCGAGCGGTCTGGGCTGCGATGCGCCCGAGGGAGGAGGGGTCGATCGCTTTCTCTAGCACCTCCCCGATCACCGCGCCGGGCTTAAGGGCCTGCGCCTTCTCGACGTGCAGCTCCGTTCGGGGATTGCTGACCGAATCGACCACCTTGAGCAGACACCAGGCCTGCAGCTGACCGTTGCGCGGGTTGATCTCGATCCGCAGTTCCTGACCGGAGTTCACGCCCTTCTGGGCGGCCGACTTCAGGGCATTCGCGATCGTCGCGATCATCTCGGCGCGCGGGATGCCCTTTTCCTTTTCCATGTACTCGAGGACGGAGAGAATTTCGCTGCTCATGGGCGAATGGGGGTGCGGGAAAATTGGGAAAAAAAAAGCGGGCCACAGGGCCCACTTTCCGAAGAGAGAGTGGAGGAGAACCTATGAGGATTCGGCTCGGCCTCAGGATTGTCAAGCCCGCCGCCCAGCGCGCGGCCTCAGGGGCAAAATCTGCTTGAGCCCGGGTTTTTTCACCGAAACCCTTCCCAATTGACTCACGTCTTACCGCGACCTTGACCTCAATTATGACCCTCTCCCGCCCCGCCTCCAACCTCGGCGCCCCTGTCGGTCGCCCCGGATTCACTCTGATTGAGCTGCTCACCGTCATCGCCATCATCGGCATCCTTGCCGCCATCGTCATCCCGACGGTCGGCACGGTCCGCGAGAAGGCGCAGCGCGCCGTCGATGCCAACAACCTCCGCGAGGTACTCAAGGCCGCGCAGATCTACGCCGGCGACAACCAAGACCGCCTGCCGGATCCGATCAACATCGCGAACTCGGTGCTCAACGCCCCCCAACTCGCTTGGAAGTGGCCCGGCATCCTTGCCAAGAATAACATCCTGACCGACCCCACCTTCTTCTTCTCAAAGAACGATCCGGCCTTCAGCGGTACGTTCCCGACGTTCATCATCCAGCCCTCGAACCAGCGCAACACGCTGCACACCTCCTTCACCTCTGGCCGATCCCCTTCTTGGGAATTCGTCGGCGGCGTCAAGATGAGCGACCCCGCCACCACCCCGATCGCCTACACCCGCGGCCTGCAGACCAACGGCCTGTGGAGCGAGACCTCGGGCGTCTACAAGGCCACCGGCGGCTACATCGCCTTCCTCGGCGGAAACATCTCGTTCTATCCGAACACCAATAACCCCGCCCCCTTCATTTCGAATAACCCCACTTCGACCAGCACCACGCGCCCCAACAACATTCGGCAGGCGGTGCCCTTTAACGTCACGAACGCGAACCTCAGCGCCCGCATCTACGGCATTCCGCCCGCCTCGGGCGCTGCCGGAATGATCGGCACCGCCGGCGGCACCACTGCCCAGCGCGGGCCCTGAGCCGGCACCTCTGCCGGTAGCGCGATCGGTTGGGCACGAGAAGCTATTTTGGAGTTAAGACCTCAGCCTCCTGCCCCCCCAAATCGGAATCTGTCCTTTCCCGCGGCCGGTTTGAACTTTGCACCCCCGCAGCCCCGAAAAACGGGGATTTTTTAGTTTCACAACTATTTGCCTGCTGGCAATTAAACCCACCCAGGCATCTTCTTGCCTAGAGTCGATTTGAGCCCGCCGCCGGCTTTCGGGAACCGGGAATCGGCCCAGAAAACCGGCTGGTCGGACGATGTACGAAGGCACAATGGAGGATCACTGAAGGCACCCTTGAGTCAGAGCGCGCCGCCCCAGCGCGCGTGCGGTTCAAGGTCTAAAATAGTCGCCCCAACTCAGGTGCACGCCGCGAGCCCGAGTCAGGCCGCCGGGGTAAACGACCGCCACGGAGTCACGCCCCACCCTGAGGCCACCACGGCCCGAATCACCGCGCGTCAATCCGTCCTGAAGCGTAATTCGTGATTTCGGCATCCGCTTGCGGACCAGAGCGTTCTCTGCCTCCCTCCTCGGCTTCTGTTTCCTTTGTCGACCACGCCGATGACTCCGCCCCGTGCCGCCAACGTCGCCGCTCCCCGTTCGGCGCCCGCCTCCGCCGCCGGCGGCGTCACCTACGTGGTCGGACACCGCAATCCGGATGCGGACGCGATGTGTTCCGCGATCGCCTACGCCGCATTTAAGGAAGCCAAGGGCGAGACCGGCTTTGTGGCCGCCCGCTGCGGCAACTCAAACGCCCGCATCGACGCGATCCTCACGCGGTTCCGCGTCCCCCTGCCCCACTACCTCAGCGACGTCTCACCACGGGTGCGGGACGTGATGACCAATGAGGTGGTCCACGTTAACGATCAGGCGACCTGCGCGGAGGCACTCGAGCTGATCGACCGCCACCAGGTGCGGGTTCTGCCCGCGGCCAACACGCGGCGTAAACCGGTCGGCCTGATCAGCCTCGCGCAGCTGGGCGGCGTCTTCATCCCGCGCGTGAGCGAGCCACGCCTGATGCGGCAGGTGCACAGCTCCCTCGCCGCCATCGCGCGGGCCCTCAAAGGCCAGGCGATCCATCTCGTCGATGCTGAGCGGGTCGAGGACCTCTTTGTGCGCTTGGGCACGATGGACATCCGCTCGTTCTGGAGCATTTCCGTGCGCGAGAACATCCCCGCCGAGCAGTCGATTATCATCGTCGGCGACCGCGGCGACGTGCAGCGGCGGGCGATCGACCTTGGCATTCGGGCGCTGGTGGTCACGAGCAGCCTGCCGGTCGCTCCGGAGGTGGAGGCCGCTGCCCGTGAGCGCGGGGTCAGCATCATCTCCAGCCCGTACGACTCCGCGACGACCGCGTGGGTCGTGCGCACCGCCTCCAACCTGGAACGCGTCATCGACCGCAGCTTCCTCACCGTCGACGCGGACACCCGGGTGGCGGACGCCCGCAAGCAGTTCGGGCTGAGCACGCAGGCGGTGCTGGTGACGGACGACGAGGGCCGCCTTGCCGGCATTCTGACCAAGAGCGATATTCTCAAGCCGGTGCGCACCCGTCTCGTACTGGTGGACCACAATGAGCTGACGCAGGCGGTGCCCGGAGCGGAGGAGGTTGCCATCGCCGAGATCATCGATCACCATCGACTGGGCAGTCTTAATACCGCGCAGCCGATCCTGTTCATCAACGAGCCCGTCGGCTCCACCTGCACCATCGTGGCGGACCTGTTCCGGCGGGAGGGCCTGCAGCCCTCGCCGCCGATCGCTGGGATAATGATGTCCGGGCTAATTTCGGACACCCTGCACCTAAAGGGACCCACGACCACGAGGAAGGACGCCCTGATTCTGGCCTGGCTGGGCGAGATCGCGGGCGTCGACTCCAACCATTTGGCGGAGGAGATCTTCAGCTCGGGCTCGGTCATTTTGGCGCAGACGCCAGACAAGATGGTGCGCTCGGATTTCAAGGTGTACGAGGAGGAGGGCGTGCGCTTCTCGGTGTCACAGGTGGAGGAGCTCGGGTTCGGCAACTTCGAGGCCAACGCGAAGGGGATCGCCCGCGCGGTGCAGGAACTGCGCGAAGGGGAGCGCCTCGCGTTCGCGGCCCTACTGGTCACGGACATCAACACCCAAAACTCCCTGCTGCTGGTGAAGGGCGAGAACGCGTTCCTCGAGCAAATTCGCTATGCCCGTCGGGAGTTGGACGACCTCTTTGACCTGCCCGGGGTGGTCAGCCGCAAGAAGCAGTTGATCCCCTACCTGACCACCGTGATCAAGGAGATGGCCGCCGACGGCACGCTCTCGGCGGGCAAGAGCACCTCACCATCAGGCCGCCGCCGCCGCTGACCCCGCTTCCCCGCCCGATGAGCACCAATCCTCCGCTACCGACGCCGGGCGCCGCCGACTCTCTCGAGGCCTCGCTGCTGCGGGTGCTGATGGAGACCAGCCCGGACCGGATCTACTTCAAGGACCGCGAGAGCCGCTTTGTCCGCAACAGCCACGCGCACGCCCTTTCCCTCGGCGCGGCGTCGCCGGAGGAGTGCGTCGGCCGGACGGACTTCGATTATTTCGCCCGCGAGCATGCGGAGCGCGCCTTCGCGGACGAGCAAGAGATCATCCGGAGCGGGCGACCGGTGATTGCGAAGGTCGAGCGGCTGACCCGCCGCGATGGCACCCAAGGCTGGGCTTCGAGCACCAAAATGCCCTGGCGCGACACCGCGGGCCGGATCATCGGGACCTTTGGCCTGACGAGGGATATCACCGCCGCGAAGGAGGCCGAGGAGCGGCTGAACGAGGAGCGCATCCTGCTGCGTACCATTATCGACCACCTCCCGAGCCGGCTGTACGTGAAGGACACTGCCTCGCGGTACGTCCTGAACAACCGCGCGCACTTGGCATCGCTCGGGGCGAGTTCGCCGGAGGAGGTGCGGGGCCGGACGACGCTGGACTGCTATCCCGGCGAGCGCGGGCGCCAGGCCCTCGCGGACGACCAGCAGGTGCTGGGTGGCGGACCCCCGATCATCAACCAGGAGAAGTCGGACTTCGGCCCGGCGGGCGACGTGCACTGGTCGCTCGTCACAAAGGTGCTGTTCCGGGACGCGCGGGATCAGGTGGTGGGTCTGGTGGGCATCAGCCATGACATCACCCGGCGGAAGCGCGCCGAGGAGGAGTTGCGGCGGAGGAGCGCGGAGATGGAGGCGGATCTGGTGATGGCGCGGCAAGTGCAGGAGGCGTTTCTGGACCGGGCGCCCCCTCACTTTGCGGGCGGGCGGACCCCGGGGGCGAGCGCCCTGCGCTGCAGCCACCGATACCTGCCGACCGCGACCCTGGGCGGGGACTTCTTCACCCTGCTGAAACTCGGCGAGCGGCGCTGTGGGCTGCTGGTGTGCGATGTGATGGGCCACGGCGTGCGGGCGGGGCTGTTGACGGCCCTCCTGCGCGGTGTGGTTGAGGAGATGGGCCCGCGGGCGGGCGAGCCGCCGCACGTGTTGCGGGAGATCAATCGGAGCCTGATGCCCATCGTCGAGCAGACCGGCCAGCCGGTCTTCGCGACCGTCTTCTTCGGGGTGATCGACCTCGACGAGGGGACGCTGGTTTACAGCAACGCCGGCCACCCACCGCCGCTGCTGCGGGGGGCGGGCGGGACGATCCGGCGGCTGGCCCCCGAGGATCCGGAGCCGGCGGCGGGCCTGCTCGGGGACTTCTCGTACAGCCGCCACGAGGTGCCCTTCCCGGCCGAAAGCACCCTGCTGGCCTTCACCGACGGGGTGTTCGAAGCGGCGAACGCGGCGGGCGAATTCTTTGGCGTGGACCGGTTGCGGGACACCCTGGCGACGGCGCCGGCTGGGGCGGTGATCCCGGCGGTCCTCGAGCACGTGCGGGCGCACTGCGGCCGGGGCGAGTTCGAGGACGATGTGTGCCTCGTGTGCCTCGAGGCGGACTTCACCACGCCGGCGTCAGGATGAAGCTGCAGGCGGTGTTACCCTGCCTTCGTCATAGGCGGATCCCCGTTTCCAGCGCGAGCGCGGCGAAGGGTTCCCCGAACCGCGGTCGCAGGCGCACTGACAGGGTCGCGAACGGACAGCCCAGTCGCGGTAGTGGGGGCGGATCGAAAACAGAGGGTCCGGCTCGGCCACGCGGGATCCGTGAGCAGGCCAAACCGGAGCGTCGTTGCTTTCATCTCCCAGGCGCGGCAGACCGGAAATCAGGACCACCGCATTCCTTTGCCCTTGCCAAACCGGTTCGGGGAGGCAGCGCCCTTTGCACTCTGCCCCCCCGCCCTGGATCAAACCTCCCGGAAGCGTTTCGCGATTGCTCCGCGGGTTGCAAGAACCCTCCTTGTCTCAGACTCCGCTGATATTGTTGCTTTTCAGTGTTTTCTCGGGCGGACTCAGCTTTTCGATCAGGGCCTTGCCCCTTCGCTCACCGGCGCATTCGGGCGCCAAGGCCGGCCCCCCCAGCCTTAGACTTTCACCCGCCCACCCGATGCACCACCCACCTACCCGCCTCTGCCTGCTCCTCGCCGGGCTGCTTCCGCTCAGCGCCCAGGCGCAGACCACCCCCGCCTCGCCCGCCGCCGTCGACCGCGCCTCCGTCACCGTGACCAAGCCGGAAGCGAAAGAGGAGGTGATCCAGCAGGAAAAGGTTGTCGTGACCTCGTTCAAGCGGGCCCTCGAGGCGTACAAGGTCCCGATCAACGTCAGTGTCCTCACGGAGGACGCGCTGCGGGAGTACAACATCACGGACATTAAGCGGCTGATGGCGGAGAGCGAGGCCATCAACGCCCCCCTCAGCGGCGCGCGCTTCGCGGACAATGTGACGGTGCGCGGGCTCAACACGGGGAATGCCAACGCCAACAACTTGGAGCAGTTCGTGCGCTCCACCCTGTCCTACTATCTGGACGACACCCCGCTGCCGAACATCGGCTTCCGAATCAAGGATGTGGCGCGCGCGGAGACGCTGATTGGACCGCAGGGAACGCTGTACGGGGCGGGTTCGCTGGGCGGCACGATCCGCTACATCACCAACCAGCCCCGCTTCGGGAAGCTCGAAGGCCGGATCTCCGGCACCGTCTCAGAGACGAAGCACGGCGGCCTATCCTTCGATGCGGACACTGTGGTGAACGTGCCCCTGACGCCGAACCTCGCTCTGCGCGTTTCGCTCTCCCATCTGGACGAGGCCGGGTTCACCGACCGAGTCGTCTCGCGTCCGTGGGCGCCGACGCCGGCCTGGATCGGCACGCCCAACGCGGGGCAGCAGCGCTATGAGGAGGATGACTGGCAGAGGGTCACCGGCGGGCGGGCCACGCTCCGCTGGAAGGCCACCCCCACCCTCACCCTGAGCGTCTCCCACGCGGAGCAGGCGCAGGACGCCCACGGCACCTCAGGCACGCAACTGTTCCCGATCGCGCGGAATCCCGAGCCGGGAGCGCCGACGCCGCTCGCCACCCGCCAAGTGTTCAACGAGCACACGATCATCTCCCCCAACGAGGAGTACGCGGACCGGCGCATCCGCATGGACTCGCTGGAACTCGACTGGGACCTAGGCTTCGCGCGTCTGGTCTCGTCGACGGGCGACTACACGGACCGGAAGCTGGGGCAGGCTGACTACACCGCGGCCGGGAACACCTACTACAACTACATCAGCCCGCAGCTGAACATCAACAACGCCGCCTTCAACGGCCGACCCGCGTTCATCACCTTTGACAATTACCACCGCGGGCTCGTGCACGAAACGCGGCTGAGCTCGAAGGACGCCGCCGGTCCGGTCAGCTGGATCACCGGCCTGTTCTACACCAAGACCCGGCGCAGCCTGCGCTTCAGCGAGTACGTCCCGGGCCTGGACCTCGCCGGGGCGCGTTTCGTGGTCGCAGACCCAACGCGCCGGAATAACGAGGGCTACCGCGAGAACCAGCAGACCGACTACCAGGAGCGCGCGCTATTCGGGGAGGCGAACTTCCGATTTTCCCGCCTGTGGAATGTGACCGCTGGTCTGCGCAGCTTCAGCTACGAGGATGACGGTCTCTCCAACATCCGCGACTACACCGGACCGACGAGCCGCCTCACCGAGCGCACCGAGTCCCAGAAGGGCCGGACCTACTTCAAGCTTAACTCCTCCTTCCAGTTCTCGGACCAACTGCTGGGCTATGCCACCTTCTCCCAGGGTTACCGTCGCGGCGGGGCGAACGGGTTCCGCGACTATGCGGGCAAGGTCGTCAGCCCGCAGGCCCGCGCTTACGAGCCCGATTCGGTGAACAACTTCGAGGGCGGCCTGAAGGGATACCTGCTGAAGGGAGACCTTTACGTTCAGACGGCAGTGTACGAAATGCGGTGGAAGAACCCCCAAGTGGGCTTCAGTCAGACGATCGACGACCTCTTCCCGATCAACGGTCTGGTCAACGGAGGCAACATCCGGTCCCGCGGCCTCGAGGCGGCATTCCGTTACCGGATCAACCGCCAGTGGAGCATCAACTACAAGACCTCGACCACGAGCGCGCGATTCATAGAGCGGCGCGTGGTCCCGCTCTACACCGTGCCCAGCGGGGAGGATCTGATCACGACCGCCGGGCTCTCCACTTGGGGTGCGCCGAAGTGGAAGCACTTCGCCGGTCTGCGCTTCTCGACGCCGCTGCGGGAGGGACTCCAGCTGACGGCCTCCCTGCGGCTACGCCGCGTGGACAAGCTGCAGTGGAGCAGCGCGACCAACAACCTCTACCCGGCCTACACGAAGTACGATGCCAACGTGGGGCTTTACCGGGACAAGTGGGACCTCTCACTGTGGGTGGACAACCTGACGAACAACCGCGCCCTCGTTTCCAACAACGCGGGCACCAGCCAGAGCGGTCAGCTTGGCTCGCGGGCCATCTACCTCCCTCCGATCACGATCGGCACGACGGTATCCTACCGCTGGTAAGGCTCCTCCGGCAGCGGGCCGGGCGCGGAGCTAAGTAGCTCGGGGTCCCTTCGGCCGGGCGGAAGGCAAGTCGGACCGGCGGCTGCGCGCGGCCTGCAGCGGTCGGCGCGGCCCCGCCGGGGACGCCCCCGCGTCCATGCCGGGCTCAGCGCCAACGGCGATCGCGAGAGAGCCGCGCTCGTGCCGTTCCTCCATTCGGCCCACCAGATTGCCATCGGGGTCGCGTACGAAAGCCGGCAAGAGTTCGTGATCCGACAACCGTGCCGCCAGCCCAGGCGCCCGCTCCGGAACCGCCCCACCCGCCACCACGCGCCGATCCTACTCCTCCAGTCCCGCAACCCGATAATATAACACGGAGTTGCGCCCTGCCTCCCCCGTCCGATCCGGCACCGTGAGCATCAGCCGGACCGCGCCCAACCCGAGGAACGAAAGCCGGGGACCCGCATGAAAGAGCGGCCGCAGGCCCAGCACCTCCGCGAAAAACCGCTTCGCCACCGCCACATCCCGCACGGCGAGCGCCACCTGACCCAAATCCGGCACGAGGGAAGCATACATCGGTGAAACCGCCGTGGTACCCTCAGGGCACCGCCATCGTCACCCGGGCCTGACCGCCGCCGTGCAGCACCCGCACTCGGTCGCCGTCCCTAAACAGCCCCGTCGAGGCCTCCTGCACCACCGTCACGGTGCTGCCGTCCTCCAGCCGCACGGTGATTTCTTGCGCCCGCTGGCGCGTCGCCGCTTCCTCCACCGCCTGTCCCGCCACCGCGCCAGCCACCGCTGCCGAGGCCTGCACCAGGGCGCCGCCCACGCCCCGCCCCCCGCTGCCCGCCGCCGCCCCCACCATCCCGCCGCCGAGGGTGCCGAGGCCAGTGCGCCGGCCCTCGATGTTCACCTCCCGCACGCTGGTGACCACGCCCAGGTCGCTCCGTTGCAGGACGTTCGCCTGCCCCGCGGGAACGACCCGGCGGGAGGACGGGAGCGTGCACCCCGCTAGGAAAAGGCCGGCGGCGCTCAGAAGCAGCGGGACGATCGTGGGGTTCATCCGCGGAGGGGGAACGAGGGACCTGAGGGCGTGGACGGCTTGGCGAGGATAAAAGTTACCCGGCCCGCCCGAAGAGCAAACGAAGGGAATTCAGGCACACGATTAGCGTGCTCCCCTCGTGGGCTGCGACGCCGATGGACAGCGGCACGGCTCCGATGGTGGTGGCTACGACCATCACGAGGACCACCCCGAGGGAGAGGGCCAAATTCTGGCGGATGATGGCGCGCGCCCGGCGGCTGAGCCGCGCCGCCGCGAGGAAGTTTTCGATGCGGTCGTGCATCAAAATCACCTCCGCCTGCTCGAGGGCCGCGTCGCTGCCGCGCGCCCCCATCGCCACACTGACGTCCGCGGCGGCCAGGCTGGGGGCGTCGTTGACCCCGTCCCCGACCATCGCGACCACCCGGCCCTCCGCACGCAGGGCCTGGATCGCGGCCACCTTGTCCTCGGGACTGAGGCCGGCGCGGACCTCGGAGACCCCGAGCTCACGCGCAACTGCCTCCGCGGCGTGGCGGCGGTCCCCAGTGAGCATCACCGTGCGGATGCCGGACCGGCGGAGTTCCGCAAGCACGCGGCGAGATTCGGCGCGGATCTGGTCCCGCAGCAGAAGGCGGCCGACTAGGTCGCGGCCGAGCACCCAGACCTCGCTCAGGTCGGCGTCAGCGGGCGGGAGCTGGCGCACCCAAGCGGCCAGCGGTCCGGCCTCGAGCAGTTCCCGGCGGCCGAGCAGGAGGGTGGACTCCCCCACCCGGCCCTGGAGGCCTTGACCAGTGAGTGAGCGGAAGTCTTCGACTGGCAACTCGCGGATGCCGGCGGCCCGGGCGTGGCGGACGATGGCGCGCGCGATGGGGTGGTGGGACTTGGCCTCGAGGGCGTGCGCCAGTTCCAGCACCTCGCGTTCGCGGCCCGGCGGGAAGCTCTCGCAGCCGGCCACGGCGAGTTCCCCTGTCGTGAGCGTGCCCGTCTTGTCGAGGGCCACCGCGTCAATGTCGGCCAATCGCTCGATCGCGGCTCCCCCGCGGAAGAGCACCCCGTGGCGGGCACCCCAGGCGATCGCGGCCAGAATGGCGGAGGGGATCGAGAGGACGAGGGCGCAGGGGCTGGCGACGACCATCAGGGTCATCCCCCGGTAAAAGGCGGAGCGCGTCTCGCCGTCCGGGGCGAACGCGGGCAGGCCGAAGCCGAGCCACCAGACGAGGAACATCAGGCCGGAGCCGCCGATGACCAGGTAGGTGTAGCCGGTGCCGAAGCGGTCCGTGAGGCGCTCGCTGGGGGCCTTAAGCCTCTGGGCGGTCTGGATAAGCCGGATGATGCGCTGGAGCGTGCTTTCTGCCGGGAGCCGGGTGACGTCGAAGTCGACCTGACCCCAGAGGTTGAGGGTACCGCTGTAGACGGGGTCGCCCGGAGCCTTGGGAACCGGGTTGGCCTCGCCGGTGAGGGCGGACTCGTCGCAGGCGCTGCGCCCGGCGGCCACGCGTCCGTCGGCGGCGAAGGCCTGGCCCGGGCGGACGCGCAGGCGCTGGCCGGGGCGCACCGCGTCGACCGAGACCCCGTGTTCGCCGCCGTCGGCATCGAGGAGCGTCGCCTGTTTCGGGGCGGATTTGAGCAGTGAGCCGACCTCGCGCTGGGTGCGGTGCAGGGCGTAGCCCTCCATCGCGCCGGAAGCGGAGAAGAGGAACAGGAGGAGCACGGCCTCGCCCCAGGCGCCGATGGCGACCGCGCCGGCCGCCACCGCGAGCATCAGGAAATGGATGTCGATCGCGCGCTTCCGGAGGGTTTCCCAAGTGTCGATCGCGGCGTCCCAGCCGCCGGCGAAGAGAGCGACGAGGAAGAGCCCGCGGGCGAGCCAGGGCCAGTCCGGGAGGAAGTGGCTGGCGGCGGAGGCGGCGAGGCCGGCGGCGCCGCAGAGCGTGGCCAGCAGGGCGAGGAGCTTCCATTCCTGTTCCTCGGGCGCGGGCTCAGCGCGGATCTCGGGCCACTCCATCTCGCGCCAGAGCCAGAGCTTCTCGGCGGTGGGCCCGGCGAGGCGGCCGAGTTCGGTCAACCCGCCCTCGCGCCGGAGGCGGAACCCGGCGGGCGCCGGCCCCGGGGTATCGACGCCGCGGGCGGCGACGGCGGCGATCGTGGCCGCGAGGCGTTCCTCCAGCCCTAGCACGGGATCGCGGCCCCAGGTGGCTACGGAGACTCGCCGCGAGGCGGGATCGATGCGGACCGCGTTGACGCCCGGCTCGTCGCGCAGGAAGCGAGCAAGGCCGGCGACCCAGTCCTCCCCCGCGCCCGGTTGCTCGATCATCACGGCAAAGTGCGGGGGAGGGCGGCGGGCGGCAATTTCAATTGCGGGCGGCGGCAGGCCGGGGCTTCCTTCATCGCCCGCGATGATCGGCCTCCGCGACGACACCGATTCCAGCCCGCCGCCGCCGGCCCTCGCGCCGGAGCTGGCCGCGCGCACCTTCGCGGCACAAGGCTGGCTGCGCACGGCCCTCGGTCTGGAGTACCGCGCGCAGCAAGAGGAGATGGCGCGGGCCGTCGCCGGGGCCCTAGCCGACGACGAGCCGCTGCTGTTCGAGGCGGGCACGGGCGTGGGCAAGTCCCTCGCATACCTCGTGCCGGGGATCATCCACGCCGTCGATCAATCGCGGCCGCTGATCGTCTCGACCCACACCATCGCCTTGCAGGAGCAGTTGGAGGAGAGCGACCTCCCGAAGTGCCGGCGGCTCTTCCGCGGCACCCCGGAGCTGGCGCGTTACGCCGACTTCCGGGCCACGGTGCTGGTCGGAAAGGGGAACTACCTCTGCACCACGCGGCTCGCCCACGCCTTGGCCGAGCGGGCGTCTCTGCTGGCCGATGCCGAGTACGATGAGCTGCAGCGCCTCGCCGCGTGGGCGGCGGAGACCCGGACCGGCCTGCGACACGAACTGCGCCCGCCGCCCCGAGCGGAGGTGTGGGACGTGGTGAGCGCGGATTCGTCGGCCTGCTCGCGCAAGCATTGCGACGGGGGCCGCTGCTTTTACCAGCAGGCCCGCGCGCGCCTCCGCCAGGCCAACGTGGTCATCGTGAACCACGCGCTCCTCTTCGCCCTGATCAATGCCGGGGGCGCGCAGGCGCAGGGCGCGGCGGCCGACGCCCGCGGGGTGCTGCTGGCGGATGACTTCGTGGTGCTGGACGAGGCGCACACCGTGCCCGAGGTCGCCACCGAACACTTCGGCCTCAGCCTCTCCAGTTACGGCGTGGACCGGGCGCTGAAGTATCTCCACAATCCCCGAACTCGCCGGGGGTTGCTGCGGCGCCTTGGAGATCTGGCCGGGCCGCAGCTCGTGGTCGACGCGCTCGCGGCAGCGGAGGAGTTCTTTGCCTCGATCGCGGACACTCTGCTCGCGGCGCGGAGCGTCGTCCGCCTTCGCCAGCCGGAACCGGTGGCGCCGGTGCTGGAGGGGCCGCTGGGGGCCCTGGAGCGGCTGTTGGCGGAGCGGGCGGACCGACTGGAGGAGGGACGCGACCGGGACGAGCTGATGGATCAGCGGCAGCGGCTGAAAGGCATCCAAGGCGGACTGAACGAATGGCTGAGCCTCGGCGCGCCGGGGCACGTGTACTGGGCGGAGCGGTCCGGGCGGCAGCAGACGATCGTGACCCTGCGGAGCGCGCCGTTGGAGATCGCCCCGGCCCTGCGCCAGCACCTGTTCGGCCGGCGGACGGCCGTGGTGTGCACCAGCGCCACCCTTGCCCTGGGCGGCCAGGTGGGGGCGTTCGCCCAGCGGTTGGGCGCGGGCGATGCCCGCACTGGGCTTGTGCGCTCCCCGTTCGACTACGCGCGGAACATGCGGGTGTACGTGGCCGCGGACGTGCCCCTGCCCTCCGCGAAGGACGCCCGCCTCGCCCTCGACATCCTCGCGGATTACGTGGCGTTCTGCTGCACTCGGGTGCGCGGCGGCTCGCTGGTCCTCTTCACCAGCTACACGGACCTCCGAGCGGTGGCCCAGGCCCTCGAGCCCGTGCTGCAGGCGGAGGGGCGGCCGCTGCTTTGCCAAGGCGCGGACCTCTCGCGCACGGAGCTGACCCGGCGGATGCGGGCCGCGGGCAATGCGGTGCTGCTGGGCACGGACAGTTTCTGGACGGGGATCGATGTCCCGGGCGACGCGCTGGCACAGGTGATCATCACCCGCCTGCCCTTTGATCCGCCAGACCACCCGGTGACCGAGGCGCGCTGCGACCACCTGCGCGAGGAGGGGGGCAACCCGTTCCAGGAGCTGACCTTGCCCGATGCCCTGATGAAGTTCCGTCAGGGCGTGGGCCGGCTGATCCGTTCGGCGTCGGACCGGGGCGTGATCACCCTGCTCGACGCCCGGGTGCTGGCCAAGACCTACGGCCGGCTGTTCCTCGATTCCCTGCCGCAGCCCGCCTTCACCCCGCTGTCGCGGGCGAACCGCGAAGAGAAATTTCGTCCTTTCGCCTGAGGACCGCCGGGTGTTACCATCTCTTGATGTTGACCCTGCACGCCACTGCCGCGACCGGTACCGGGCGGATTCGTGGGGAAAACCAGGACCGCTTCCTGCTGAAAGCCGAGGCTGGTTGAGCGTGCCTTCGCGCCGGGAACATTTTGCGGCGCTGGTCGCGCGCCAGCCGGGAAATCAGCTCTTCCGGTTCAGCCTGGCGCAGGCCCTGATGGCCGAAGGGCAGGTGGAGGAGGCTCTGGTTCACTTCCAAACCTGCGCGGAGGGCAAGGCGGACTGGATGATGCCGCGGATTCTGCTGGGCAAGGCGCTCCTGGGGATGGGTCGCCCGGTGCAGGCGCGGCCGTGGCTGGAGGCGGCCCTGCGGCTGGCGGTCGAGCAGCACCACGAGGAGCCGGAGCAGGAACTGCGCGCGCTGCTGGCGGACCTCCGAGCCTAGCTCCCGCGAGGGAGGCAGGAGTTCAGGCCCTTTCCGGCGGCATAGCTTAAACGCTGAAGGTGGCGGTCAGGATGAAATTCCGCGGCCGGCGCAGCTCCCAGCGGATCGGCATAGGGGCGTTCGCGGCCCCGAGGACACCCTCGTTGTCGTAATCTCCGGAGACCAAGCGGGCGCCGCTCCAGTCGAACAGGTTCTCCACGTTGAGCTGCGTGCGGAGGGTGACGTTGCGCAAGATCCGCCGCTCGTGGGCAAACATCGCGCTGAAGTCCCAGAAGTCGCGGCCCCGGATCGGGCGGGCGGGGTTGATGACGCCGGTCGGCAGGCCGGCGACGAGGGCGCGTTCAAAGCCGATGGTGTTGGCGCTGCGCCAGCGGAAGTCGTCGCTGACGGACCAGCCCTTCAAGGCGCCGTCGCGGCGAAGGTGTGGGTGGCGAGGCCGTTGAAGGCGTACTTGCCGTTGCGGTGCATCGCCGCGCTCTCGATGGCAAGCTCGTCGAAGTGCGCCTGCTCGGCGGCGTCGGTCTGCTGCTCGAGGTAGAGGGCATTGGTGCCCGCCTGAGCGCGCGCGGTGGCGCTCGTTGGCTCAAGGGCGAAGGCGGTCGGGCACTGGCCGGCCTCGACGCGGCGGAGCTCGCTGGCGAAACGCCGCCAGGTGGCGAGCCCTTGTTAGAGCGTGGCAAAGTTCAAATAACACCCGCGCGAGGCGAGGTGCGTGCCCTGAGTGTTCTCGTTACTGCTGCCCGTAAGCGCGACCTGCCAGCGGGGCGAGGAATTGAAGACCACGCTCAGCTCGTAGCCCTCAGCCTGGAAGCTCGAGGTGTCGCTCACGTCGGTGGAATCGGCCGGATGGACCCCGGCCGGGGACGAGGGGCTGGTTGTGGTCGAGGGCGGCGCGGCGGGAGCTCCAGCGGTCGTACTGAAGCTGGACCTGCGTGCGTCGGGCGGCGAGCGTCGCGCGCTTGGTGGTGGTAACGGCGGCGCCCTGAGGGTTGCCGACCCCGATGAGGAGGGCGTTGGGGCCGCGGGAGAGCGTGATGCGCTCGAGGTTGTAGGCGTCGTTGGGCTCGAGGGCGGAGAAGAAGTCGTACGCGAGGCCCTATTCCCCGTTGTTGGAGACGAAGCCGCGGATCGAGTACTGCTGGCCCGTGCCGAAGCGGAGTAACTGGCCGGCGGCGCGGTCGGCGTCGACGTTGTCCCCTTCGACCGAATCGACGCTCGGGGTGTAGAGGAGGTCCTTCTCGAGCGAGTCGGCGGCGAGGTCTTGGAGGAACTCGGGGGTGAGCACCGTGAGGGAGGCTGGTGCGCATCCGGGTGCCGGCGAGGGTCTCGCTCGCGGCGTAGCCGTTGTCCTTGTCGGCGGCGACGGTGAAGGGCGTGAGGACGACCGGGTCGGCCGCGGTCTGGGCCGGGCGGGCCGGTGGGGCCTGGGCGGGGGCGAGAGGGGCGATAGCGGCGAGAAACAGCGCGAGCGGGAGGCGGCGGGCGGGGGCAGGCATCGGCAAGGAACGGGGAGAACCGGGGTGGAACGGCGCGGCCTGCCGGGGTCTATCATCTTCCGCGAGAAGGGAGGGTCGGGCCGCGAATGGCGGCCGGCGGGCAGCCTGAATCCGCCACGCCCTTGCGCGCGAGCCGCAATCGGCTTGGTTTTCATCCTTATGGCAAATTCTACCCGGGTTTGGTTCATCACGGGCGCCTCGCGCGGCCTCGGCCGCGCAGTCGCGGAAGCCGCCTTGGCGCGAGGGGATCAGGTGGCGGCGACGGCCCGCGATCCCGGCACGCTCGCGGACCTGGCGGCGGCGGCGCCGGAGCGGGCGCGCGCGCTGCGGCTGGATGTCACCGTCGCGGGCGAGGCGGCGGCCGCGGTCGCCGCGGCGCAGGCGGCCTTCGGGCGAATCGACGTGGTGGTCAACAACGCGGGCTTCGGGCTTCTGGGGGCGCTGGAGGAGTTGGGCGAGCACCAGATGCGGCGGCAATGGGAGACGAACTTCCTCGGGGCGGTGCACGTGGTGCGGGCGAGCCTGCCGCTCCTGCGGGCACAGCGGAGCGGTCACCTCGTGTTCACCAGCGCCGCCGCGGCGATCAGCAATTACCCGGGATTCTCAATCTACGGGGCCTCGAAGGCCGCGCTGGAGGCGATGGGCGAGGCGGTCGCAGCGGAGACGCGTCCGCTCGGGATCAAGGTCACGCTCGTGCAACCGGGGCCCTTCCGCACGGACTTCGTGGGCCGTTCGCTGGAGGCGGGCGAGGCGACGCTACCGGATTACGCGGGCACCAGCGGCAAGTTCCGCAAGCTGGTGGAGAGCACCCGCGGGCGCCAGCCCGGCGATCCGGCCAAGGCGGCCGCGGCGATCCTCGCGGCAGTGGACGCTGACTCGCCTCCCCTGCGGCTGGTGCTCGGAAAATACGCGACCGACAAGGCGCGGCGCCGGCACACGGGCGGGCTGCGGGAGCTGGAGGCGTGGGAGGGCGTGGGCGCGGCCGCGGATTTCTGAGCCGGGGAGACCGGAACCGGCGAAGTTTGGGCTGGATTTCTCGGGGCAAAACGCCACCCTCACCCCTCTCCGCGCCAGAGTAGCTCAGTGGTAGAGCAGAGGACTCATAAGCCTTT
>Ga0194134_10000580_pt1 | contig 56187 bp, 60 predicted proteins | sample TA2KigOff0mmetaG_FD_148602 | JGI IMG/M metagenome (GOLD analysis project Ga0194134, IMG submission 148602) | Freshwater microbial communities from Lake Tanganyika, Tanzania - TA2015056 Kigoma Offshore 0m | ecosystem: Environmental > Aquatic > Freshwater > Lake | place: Tanzania: Lake Tanganyika...
GGCTGGGGGCGGTGCGGCTGGCGCTGGACCGCTTGGGATGATGGGGGCCATGAGCCAGACCGTCACTTCTCCTGCCAGCGTCGTGCCGGAGCCCGACCCCCAGCTGCTGCAGCGGGCAGCGACGGTGCGCCGGGCCGCCATGGCCCTGGGCCAGGCCAGCGACGTCGAACGCCGAACGGCGGTGGCGGCGATGGCCGACTCCTTGGAGGCGGCCAGTACTGGGATCCTGGAGGCCAACCGGGCCGACCTGGCCGCCGCGGCGGCCGAGGGGCTGGCGCCGGCCCTGGTGGCGCGTCTGAAACTGGATGGCCCCAAGCTGGCGGGCGCCATCGCCGGGGTGCGCCAGGTGGCGGCCCTGGACGACCCCGTGGGCCGGCGCCAGCTGCACACCGAACTGGATGACGGGCTGGTGCTGGAGCGGCTGAGCGTGCCCCTGGGGGTGCTGGGGGTGATCTTCGAGGCCCGGCCCGATGCGGTGATGCAGATCGCCTCGCTGGCGATCCGCTCCGGCAACGGCGCCCTGCTCAAGGGGGGACGGGAGGCCAGCCGCAGCTGCCAGGCGATCGCGGCGGCCCTGCAGCGGGGCCTGGCCGGCAGCGCCGTCGACCCCGGCTGCCTGGAGCTGCTCACCAGCCGCGAGGAGAGCCTGGGGCTGCTGCGGCTCGACGGACTGGTGGATCTGATCATCCCCAGGGGATCGAACGCCCTGGTGCGCTTCATCCAGGACAACACCCGCATCCCCGTGCTGGGCCACGCCGACGGCATCTGCCATCTGTACGTGGATCGGGCCGCCGATCCGGCCCTGGCCCTGCGCATCGCCCTCGACAGCAAGACCCAGTACCCGGCGGCCTGCAACGCCATCGAGACCCTGCTGGTGCACCGGGCCATCGCTCCGGCCTTCCTGGAGGCGGCCCTGCCCGCTTTTGCGGCGGCTGGTGTGGAGCTGCGCGGCGATGCCGCTGCCTGCGCCCTGGGGGTGGCTGTGGCCGCCGGGCCCGGCGCCTGGGACACGGAGTATTCGGATCTGATCCTGAATGTGAAGGTGGTGGAGGACCTGGAGGCGGCCCTGGAGCACATCCGCCGCCACGGCTCCCGCCACACCGATGCGATCGCCAGCACCGACCCGGTGGCCGCCGACCGCTTCCTGCGGGCGGTGGACAGCGCCGGGGTGTTCCTCAACTGCTCCACCCGTTTCGCCGACGGCAACCGCTACGGCTTCGGCGCCGAGGTGGGCATCAGCACCCAGACCCTGCCGCCGCGGGGCCCGGTGGGGCTCGAGGGGCTGGTCACCTACCGCTACCGGCTGCGGGGCGAGGGCCACATCGCCGCCGACTACGCCGACGGCAGCCGGCAGTTCAGCCACCGCCCCCTGCCCCTGTGACCGAGGCGATCCACGTGCGGGGGCTGCGGCTCTGGGCCCACGTGGGGGTGTACGAGCAGGAGCGGCGCCACGGCCAGTGGTTTGAGCTGTCCTTCTCCCTGGGGGTCGACCTGGGCGCGGTGGCCCGCAGCGACGACCTCAGCCAGGGCTACGACTACGGCCGCGGCATCGCCGTTCTGCAGGCGCAGGCCCGCACCATCCGCTGCCTCACCCTGGAGCACTACAGCGAGCAGATTCTCGACGCCCTGGAGGCCTGCTACGGCCCGATCCCCCTGGCGGTGGAGGTCAGCAAGTGCCAGGTGCCGGTTCCCGGCTTCGACGGCAGCGTGGCGGTGAGCCGCAGGCGGCGCTGGGGGTGAGGGGCTGGCCGACGCTCCCAGACCGTGGGCCATGGCCACCCCTATGGGCAGCTCACGATCCCGTGGCCGGCTTGCTTCCACTTCTGGAAGCAGCTGTTCTGAGGATCCAGGACCAAAGGGCGGTAAAGGTCGTTGCGTTGTCCAATGATCAGCAGCCGTTGGTTGATCCAGGTGCCAGGCGCCGGCACCACGGTGCGGTGGCGCACCTCATCAGCTCCCGGGGCCGCCGTGAGCGTGGGGGTGAACACCACCGGCTCAGGTCCGTAGATCCCTGCTGCTGTGGCGCTGCCGACCCGCCTGCCGCCGCTGACCACCCAGAACTGGCCCAGCTTGGCGGCCAGGTAGGGATGCAGACCGGCTCGGCCCGTCGGCGGATCACTCACCGCATACAGGCGTGGGTCGATCTCCACCTTGAGCGTGGAAGGCTCACCGGCTGGAGCGGCCAGCACGTCAGTGCGCAGGGTCTGGTAGAGGCCCACCAGCTCCGGCACGGCGAGATCCCCCACCGTGACCAGCCCAATGCGGCCCACCGCTGTGGGAACCACAAGGGGGCCGGCCAGGGCCACGGTATGGAACACCTTCGAGCCCTCCCGTTCCGGGTAACTGCCCACCAGGTAGCCGTCCCCGGCTTTTGCCCGGTCCGCCAGGAGTTGCTCAAAGGCCCCGCCGCGAGGTTCGGCCCGGCGTTTGATCCCTTCGGCCCCAAGACCTGACGGCAGCCCCGAGAGCTCAGGGAGCACCATCAGCTCATTGGTGCGGGGCAGGCTGCTGCCCAGTTGGGAGGAACCTCCGAGCCACTGGGCGGCGGCCAACGACACAGGGCGTTTCCCGACCGTTGCGTTGGAATCACTGGAGGCGCGACGCAGCGCCAGCAGCGGGTTGTAAAGCGAGGGGCGACGGGCCGCCAATCGCCGCTGTCGAACGGCATCAGCCTCGGCGGGAATGATGGTGGTCGTGATCCATCCATGGAGCCCGGGGGGGAGCGTCTCGGGAGGCACCACGGGCGCCTGGACGAGCTTGTGCCCGAGGGGCGACCAGATGCTGGAGCCACCGTTGTAGTAGAGCCGGCTGCCGGTGATCGGGTTGCGCTCAATGCCGCTGCGGGTGGCACCAACCACGAACACGCCATTGAGCGCACTCATGTGTTGAACACTGGCCACGGTGGAGTGGTTGAGGCGAGCCATCGCCGGCGGGGTGCTGGGCATCACGCGATCGGACACCGAGTGCCAGGCAATGATCTGAGCCCCTCTCAGGGCTGCCAGCCGGTCATATTGCCAGTGGGTGTCGTCATAGCAAATGATCAGGGAAATGCGCCCGATCGGTGTGTCAAAGACACCGACATCGGTGTCGCCTGGGCCGAACAGCTGAACGTCCTGGCCGTTCAGTCCGTTCTTGCGGTACTTGCCGATGATGCCTTCAGGGCCCATCAACACAGCGGTGTTGTAGAAAATGCCCGTGATCGCATCTCTCTCGGCAATGCCCACACTCATGAAGAGTCCGGTGCGCTTGAGCACCGGCAACAAGGCCGCAGTGGCACGACCTGGAATGGTGTCCACATAGGGCGCCAATTGTGCCGGTTCCGTGAAGTCGTAACCACTGATCGCCGTTTCGGGAAACACGGCATAATCCACGCCCTGGGCCGCCACACGCTCGGCTGCTTGTTCGAGACGACGAATATTGCCCTCAAGATCACCCCATGCGGGGATGAAGTCGACGGCGGCTACCTTCACCGCTCGTTTCCCTCTTGCGCTGCGGCTGGCTGCATCAGGCCCATGCTCAACAGGCCCGGAACCAGCAGGGTGAGCGCACTGGCTGCAAGCCGCTGGAGTGAACGCTTGCGCATCTGGGGCTTTGCCTCACTGATCCGACTTCTGTTCAGAATGCTTGCCATGACTGTCTTTCTGCTGTATTCATTCTAAGTCGGCCTCAAGAAATGTCAGGTTGATGACATCAATCTCCATCCCTTCCTGACTGGGCTTGATTCTGTTCAGGAAAGTGGCGGTTGATAATGATGACGAGCGCTCCTTCTTTGCCGCGATTTCGATGCAGAGACTTAACCACTTCTTGGTCTGGTGTTATTACATCGGCAATGATGCGCTTGTACTGCCAGCATGGCGTTGACGTCGCAGCGGCTGCCAGTTAGGCTCGATTTGTCAAGGCTGGCACTGGATCAATGTCGCCGGAAGTTTCCGAGTTTCCACTGCGGCACAAGGATCGACGCAGTTCGCTGCGCCAGGTTTTGCCGTCGGGCGTTCCCGCCAGCATCCATCTGCCCTCAGGAGGCACGGGCTTCGTGACGCTGGCTGACATCAGCAGGGCCGGAGCCTGCATCGTCCGTCGCGGATTGATTGAGGTGAAGCCCAGCGACTAGGTCTTCCTCAACATCAGCGACTACGGCCTGTTCAGAAATGTTTATCTGTCTGCCTACGTTCGGTGGATGAACATCTGGAATCACAAGACCCTTCTCGGCCTTGCCTTCACCGAGGGCCCACTGCTGCCAGGAACGATTCTGGATCAATACTTCGACAGAGCGCTGTTGGCGCCCCAATCCCTGGATGCCTCACGCGCAACAGCGCGGCGAAGCGGATCCGTCCCAGAGCCTGCGGGATCTGTTCCCTGCTGCGTTCACCTGCAACCTCGACCGGCTGCCTTTCAAGACTCTCCTCCGGCGTCAGCCCTGGGCCCTTCTCTGGGTCGGACGCCCTTGTCACTGGAGGGGTGGTCGCCAGATCATGGACTAAGGTGTTGTGGACGGGGCGTGGCGCAGCTTGGTAGCGCGGGTGCTTTGGGAGCACTAGGTCGCAGGTTCGAATCCTGTCGCCCCGATTGACTTTCCCCGATCCACCCAACAGGAACTGAGCCCTATCTGCCCAAAGGGCTGAAAGTTTCAATCCACGGCCATCGTTCCAGGAAGGCTTGGCCAACGGTCGGGGGGCCTTCCATGGCCCCCACTGCCACGGTGTCAGAGCAGCCTCAACGAGATTCTGGTCACCACTTCTTGTAGGGCAGAAACTTTCCGCACATGGTGACTTTGACCCTGTTGCCGGCTGGATCCTCCACTTTATCCACCTCCATGGTGAAGTCGATGGCGCTCATGATGCCATCACCAAACTTTTCCTGGATCACATCTTTGAGTGGCAGGCCGTACACCTGCATGATTTCATAGAAGCGATAAATCAATGGATCAGTCGGAACCTCCGGATCCAGACAGCCCTTCACGGGCGGGACTGTCAGTTCGTTGGCCAGGTCTGGATCCAGATCCAGGGCCGCCAGAAGCTTCTCCGCCTCCTCTGGAAAGGCCGTGGCCTGTCCGTACAGCAAGCTGGCGATCCAGACCTCATCGCGCTGGAGAAGTGTTTCCAGCTCGGCGAAGCTCACGCCCTTACGGCGCTTGGCGCTCAGCAGAGTTTGGCTGAGAGGGGTCAGTGGGCTCATGGCGCGATGCGGATGGTCGGAATGGGGCGACCTGGTGGTGGAGGCCCGATAGAGGTTAGCCGTGCTTTCCCACCTGGTCGCCCCATCGCCCCGGCCAGGGTGCTGACCGGCTGGTGCCTGAGATCCACGCCGCCGACTCAGCCGTTGCCGACCCCGGCTTGAACGCCAAACCCCATCAGGCGCCGTTTCCCTTCATCAGGCCTTGGGTCATCTGATCGATCTTCGCGCCATCCTTGGCCCGCTCCTGTGTGTTTTCTTTCTTCTCCGTCTGGCTGCCCCCATCTGTCACAGAACCAATGGCGGACTGAAGCTGGCTGTCAGTCTCCTGTGTTGAGGCGGGGACGCTCTCAGTTTTGGCTCCAAGCAGTGTCTGCGGTGAAGCGAGTGGATTCGAAAGGGCCATCACTGGAGATGGGATCAACAGAGAAGCCATCAACAAGGCCAACGACAGGAATGCCATCAAACAGGTTTTCATCGCCACTCTCATGGGATGGGCTAATCAACCGTACGGCCGATCCCTGGTGCTGCGGAATGAAGTGCAGCGATCATGCATCGTGAACATCAACGTTTCCATCCATTCCATTAACGCTGATTCGCATTTCTGGGCACTCTCTTTGCTAATACCGTCACGCTTCCCGGTACCTTTGGTCCCCTTTCAACCCGGCACCACGGCGACAGGCCGATGCGCTTGCCGCCAGCGGCGTCGCACCGCGATCACCTGGCTGCCAGCCTGGAGGCCGCCCCGGATGACGCTGCTTGCTCCCCGATCCCGCCACCCTTCGGCCCGTTCCCAGCACAGCCGCGGTGAGCGGGGTGCTCGAAACCCTCGCCTTTTTCCGCGATCCGGATTTTGCCGGCTCACGCTTCGAGCGTTACGGCGATGTCTACGAAACCAGCCTGCTGGGGCAGCGCACCGTGTTCATCCGCGGTGGGCAGGCCATCGCCGACCTGTTCGCCCAGGGTGACGCGGTCGAGGGCTGGTGGCCGGACAGCGTGAGGCAGCTGCTGGGGCCGCTGTCCCTGGCCAACCGCAACGGTCCCGACCACAAGGCGCGCCGTCGGGTGGTGGGTCAGCTGTTCGCCTCCGCCGCCCTGAGGCGCTATAGCCCGTCGATCGTGGCGTTGGTGGAGGCCCTCAACCGGGAGCTGCTGGCTGCGCCAGCGCCGGTGGCCCTGGTGCCCCGGTTGCGGCGCTTCGCCTTTGGCGTGATCGCCACCACGGTGCTCGGGCTTGATGGCGCCGACCGCGATGCCCTGTTCGAGGATTTCGAACTCTGGTGCCGGGGCCTGTTCTCCTTTCCGCTCGCCCTGCCCGGCAGTCCCTTCGCCCGCGCCCGCCAGGCCCGTCAGCGCCTGTTGCGGCGCCTTGGCTCCGTGCTTCACAAGGCCCAGGTCGCCTCGGCCTCCGGTGCCCCCCTCGGGGCTGGCGGCCTCGACCTGCTGGCCGGCGGCCTAGATGAGGCCGGCCTCCCCCTGGCCGACGATGACGTGGCGGAGCAGTTGCTGCTCCTGCTCTTCGCCGGCTACGAAACCACTGCCTCCGCGCTCAGTTGCCTGCTGCTCACCCTGCTGCAGCCTCCCCCGGAGTTGGTCTGGCTGCTGGAGGAACTCGACGGGCTGCCCTGGCCCCCTGCCGGCGGGGACGCGGTGAACGCCTATGACGCCCTGCGGGCCCCACGGCTGGATGCGGTGGTGCAGGGGGTGATGCGGCTGACACCACCGGTGGGGGGCTTCTTTCGCCGCACCCGGGAGCCCATCGCCCTGGCGGGTGTGCTGGTGCCGGCCGGTCGCGTGGTGCAGGTGAGCCTCACGGCCAGCCATCGCCATGGCGCGGACCCGGAGGATCTGGCCACCTTCCGGCCCCAGCGGCATCTGGGGGGAGCAGAACCGCTGACCCTGCTGCCCTACGGAGGCGGCGAGCTCGTCTGCCTGGGCAAGGCGCTGGCGGAACTGGACATCCGTCTACTGGCGGTGGGGCTGCTCAAGCAGCTGAGCCTTGCCCTGGAGCCGTATCAGGACCTGACGCTGCTGGTCATTCCCAGCCCCTCCCCGAAGGATGGCCTGCGGGTGCGCCCGCGTCGCCGAACCAACGCTGCCGGTTCTTAGATCGTCAGTCCCCAAGCGTCTTGTCCAGCCATTGAGTCGCCACATAGACACCGACGAACATCGGAAGATAGGCGATCCACATGTTGGGAAGGTTCAGCTCCGAGTTGTTGATCAGAACAAGACCCAGATAGCTGATGACGCCATAGATGGATGCCCTGCGCAGTGGCCCGACGAGCTGTTTCAAGTCTGATCAATGGCTGGTTTGACTCTACGCAGCCTTGCCATCGGCCGCCTCGGCGGCCCGCACCAGGCGATCGAGCCGCAACTGATGGTCGGCACTGGTGAGCCGTGCGTAGGCCAGGCCCACGACGCCGAACACCCCCAGCGCCGTCGCCGAAGCGATCATGAACAGGATCACGATCTGGTAGCGAACCGCCGCCGCCGGTGCCGCCCCCTGGAGGATCTGGCCGGTCATCATCCCGGGCAGGCTCACCAGGCCCATCACCATCATCGAGTTGATCGTCGGGATCATGGCCACACGGATCGCCTCGCGCACCACCGCCTGGCAGGCCTCCCAGCGGGTCGCCCCGAGGGCCAGATCCGTTTCGACCTGATCGCGGCTGCTGCGCAGGCCGTCCATGAAGCGATCGAGCCCAAGGGAGATGCCGTTGAGCGTGTTGCCCAGCACCATCCCCAGCAGGGGAATCAGATATTGGGGGTTGTACCAGGGCTGGGGCTGGATCAGCCCCGTCACCGCCAGGCCCGTGACCAGCGCCGAGGAGGCCATCACCGACAGCAGGCTGTTGAGGTAGATGCCGGCAAAGCGGTGCCGGGTGCGCTGGACGGCGGACACACCGGCGATCATCGCCATGGCCGCCCCCACCAGCAGGATCAGGGTCGCCTGGTCCTGGTGGAACAGCCACTCGAGCACGAACCCCACCAGCAGCAGTTGCACCACCATCCGGATGGAGGCCACCAGCAGGCTGCGGCCCAGGCCCAGGCGCAGCGCCGCCGACAGCCCCACATTCACCAGGATCAGCAGGCCGGAGAGGGCCAGGCGGCCATCACTGATCGTCAGGGCGCCGGCGCTTGAGGGGGTCATCGCTGCAGCTCCAGGGTGCGGGTGGCGAAACGCTCGATCTGCTCGCCGTCATGGCTGATGAGCACGCAGGCACGCGCACCGGCGGCGAGCCAGTCGGTCAGCAGGGCCTCCACGGCGGCGGTGGTGGCTGCGTCGAGGGAGGCGGTGGGTTCATCCAGCAGCAGCACGGTGGGATCGAACTGCAGGCCCCGCAGCAGGGCCAGCAACTGCAGCTCACCGCCGGACAGCCGCTCAGCGTCGTAGTCCAGGAACGCGGCATCGCGCCCCAGGGCCGCCAGCCAGCCGGTGATGCGCCCGTGGCTCCACCTGCCCTGCCCGCGCCGCTCCTGGAACCGCCAGGGCGCGCGAAGGTTTGCCGCCACGGTTCCCCCACCGGCGACAGGCCGCTGGGCCAGGTACAGCACCATGGCGCGCCAGCGCGGCAGACCCCAGGCCGCCGGAGGGCGTCCCAGCAGGTGGAACGTTCCCGTCTGGGGAGGGTCGAGCAGGGCCAGGGTGCGCAGCAGCAGGGTTTTCCCTGCCCCCGAGGGCGCCACCAGCCCCAGGCGATCACCACCGGCCAGGGCGAGATCCAGCCGACTCCAGAGCAGCCGATCCCCCAGCCGCCGTTCGAGCCCGGTGGCGCTCAGCAGCAGGGGGCGGTCCAAGGGTGCGGGACGGCTGGGCACCCCTCACTCTGACCCGGTCACGCACCGGCCACGGCCGACTGACTGCGGGTGCCTTTGGAGGCCAGCCAGAGTTCCACGGTGCCCTGGGGGACGGAGCGTGCGTACCTCCATGTGCTCAGATCGATGGGAGAGATGCCCGGCTTTGTATTGCCGGTTCCGGCAAGAAGGGCGCGGACCGATGGCGACGTTGTCTTGAGGGCGTTGATCTGGTCGATCAGCTTCCCGGCCAGCTCGTTGTCGGCCTTGTGGAAGAAGCGAACGGAGTTGTATGGCCCGCAGCTGCTCGATGACGGTTCCACGACGCGCACGCCGGAGACGATGTACCAGCGCTTGGCGGAGAGCTGGACCAGGATGGGTTTCAGTTGCTCGGCGATGGACGGATTGTCCAGATGGACGGTGACGACAGCCAGGCTTGGTTCGGTGTAGGCACTTTTGGCCCGAGCCGTTTCAAGCCTGACGGCATTGAGCTGGTTGACCACCCTGGCCTAGGCCAGAGAGCCTGCCACCAGCCTGGGATCGACGATCGGGTCCTGGGCCAGCTGGGAGACACTGACCGACTGATCGCCATTCCTGTCTTTGCCTTCCACCTGTTTGCGCAACGCTTCAATCGCCAGCGCCCCGGCTTCCCCGCAATCGGCTTCGATGTCAGCGACCGGCGTCAGGTCCTTGCCACCAAGCTTCAGATTGAGGCTGAAGACCTGTTCTTGGTAATAGTGGTTGCAGGCCTCGCCGGAACTCTCAACCAGGCGATTCAGCACCCTCGCCGCCTGGTCGACGCCATGGTTGAATTGGGTCTGGGTGGCGGACGCAAGGCGTGAGTTGTTGGTTTGTGCCTGGATCGACTCTTCTCCGGATGACCCCTCGATCAGCAGAATCGAGATGCGTGCGAGCAGTAATTTTTCGCGGGGGGCCTTATCTTTCCCAGGCTCCGTGTTGAGCATGTGCTCGATGGCCAGCAGGGAGATGTCTCTGCCCAGTTGCTTTGATGTGAGTTTATCAGTGAGATCACCCACCAGTGCCGCCGGCCGGGTGGTGTGGCTCAATCCCTTCCGGCCGGAAGTGCAACAGCTGATCACCGACCTGGTGCTGGAGGTGCTGAACGACTGGGGCGCCGATGGCATCCAGTTCGACGACCACCTGAGCCTGCCGCGGGAGTTCGGCTACGACCCCTTCACCACGGCGCTTTACCGCAAGGACACGGGCAAGGATCCACCGGCCAACCCCGAGGATCCGGCCTGGGTGAAGTGGCGCGCCGACCGCATCACCGCTTTCCTCGACCAGCTGGCCCGGGCGGTGCGGGCCGCTCGCCCCGGCGCCCTGATCTCGATCTCCCCCAACTACTACGACTTCGCCTACAAGCTGCAGCTGCAGGACTGGCGCGAATGGGTGCGGCGCGGCATCGCCGATGAGCTGCTGGTGCAGATCTACCGGCCCGATCTCGAGAGCTACTGGCCCCACCTCATCCGGCCAGAGGTGCAGGAGGCCCGCCAGCGCATGCCCACCGCCATCGCCGTGATGAGCGGCCAGCGCAACCGCCCCACCCCCCTGGCGCTGATGGCCCAGAAGGTGGCCGCCAACCGGGCCCGGGGCCTGGGGGTGGCCTTCTTCTACTTCGAGAGCCTGTGGAGCCTGGGCCCCGAGCCGCTCGCCGAGCGCATCGCCGGGCTGGCCCAGATGCTGGGCCCCCGTCGGCAGGCACTGGGGGGCGCCGGGGCCCGCGGAGCTTCAGCGCCGCCCCTGCCGCCACCGCCTCCCTAGCGAAGGCCGGGAGCTGGCGTTGACACCCCCCAATGCCCCACTACCAAGGAAAGAAGCACCCGCCTTCCCTCCATGCCCGAGCCGGCCGCCGACCTGCCCCTGGCCGTCCCGACCCAGCAGCGCCTCCTGGAGCTGTCCCCCGCGAAGGACACGGAAGCCGAGGAGCTGCGGCAGAACCTCTCCGCCCTGGTGGCCCTCGACCGGGTGCTGTGGCTGGGGGGTGATGAGGGACGCAGCCTCTACCGATTGGACCGCCTCGGCGATCACCACTACGGCAACCTCAGCGCCGTGAAGCTCAGGGACTTCGGTCTCGCCGGCGGCAAGGACGACGGCGAATCGGACCTCGAGGGGCTGGCGCGCGATGGCGATCGCCTGTGGCTGGTGGGCTCCCACAGCCTGCGGCGCCGCCGGCACGACGCCGAGGGAGACCCCCTGAAGCTCCACGACAGGCAGAGCCGCAACGCCCATGTGCTCGGTTGCCTGCGGCTGGATGGGGAGGGCCAGCCCGTGGCAGGGCAGCGGCTGGCCTTCGATGCCGCCGCGGACCGCGATGCCCTCTCCCAGGCCCTGGCGAACGACCGGCGGATCGCCCCGTTTCTGGCGATCCCCAGCAAGGACAACGGACTCGACATCGAAGGCATCGCCGCCCGGGGCGAGCGGGTGCTGGTGGGGTTGCGCGGACCGGTCCTGCGGGGCATCGCCCTGGTGCTCGACCTGCGCCTGGGTGGCCTCGCTGGCGACGGCCCCAGCCTCAGCCTGGAGGCCCATCGCTGCCGCTACCTGTCGCTCAGCGGCCTGGCGGTGCGGGATCTGGCCGTGGTCCCCGGCAGCGACGACGTGCTGGTGCTGGCCGGGCCGACGATGGATCTGGCGGGCCCCTGCTACCTGCACCGCTGGCGCAACGCCCTTGGCCCGCAGGGTTCACCCCCGAAGGACGGCGTCACCCTGGAGACCACGGAGCCCCTGCTGTGGATCCGGGATGGTCGCCCCGGTCGCCCCGGCCAGGGCAGCGACAAACCGGAGGGCCTGGATGTGCAGCGCCGTGGCGACCAGCTGCTGGCCTGGGTGGTCTACGACGATCCGGTGGCCGCCAGGATTGGAGCGAAGGGAACCAGTACCCGCCTGGATGGCTATGGGCTGCCGGACTGACGTCAGCCCAGGTCCACCCCATCGAACAGGTGGCGGCCGGGGGCGTCCGGCGAGGGATCGAACCAGTACTGCTCCACCAGCGTCAGGAAGGCCTGCCGCGGCAGGCGGCCGTGGGGCAGCCCCAGGGCGGTGAGCATCCGATCGAGGTTGGCCGCGATGCCGGTGGTGGGATGGCCGTAGGCGGCGGCGAAGGCGGCCAGGTCGTTGATCTCGAGCTGGCCATCGCCATCGAGGTCGAGCACGTCGAAGAAGCCGCCGGCGGAGCGGGCCATGAACTCCCGCGCCGCCTGGGAATCGGCACCGAAGGCGGTGAACACCCGGCCATGGGAGGCCAGGAACTCGTCCTCATCCACCGTGCCGTCGTGGTTCCGGTCGCGGCGAGCGTTCTCGTGCCGGTAGGTGTCGAGCAGCAGCCCCAGCAGATCCGGGAAGCGGCTGGGCCGGCCCTGCCAGCGCCGCGCGATCCGCACCGCCACCGGTTCGAAGTCACCCTCCAGGGTGTGGCGGCCGTCGCCGTCGCGGTCGTAGAAGCTGAACAGCCGGCGGTAGCGCCGCACCAGTTCGGCCGGCAGGGAGGCGCTCGACATCCACCGGGAGGCAGAGGATTCCGATGGTACGGGGCCGCCGTTGACTGCGCCTCTTGCCCCCGCTACCTGCCCTTGCGGCCACGCTTGACGCAAACCTTTACAACCTGTTACAATCTACGATACAAACTGAAACACACATGACCGACTCCTCCTCCCGCTTCGGCTTCGTCACCTTCGCCGAAACCTGGAACGGCCGTCTCGCCATGCTCGGCTTCGTGATCGGCCTGGGCACCGAGCTGCTCACCGGCCAGGGGATCCTCACCCAGATCGGCCTCGGCTGATCGACCAACGGCCCAGCCCTTTTCCTTTCCTTTCCCTGCCCAACCCATGACCAACACCCCCGCCAGCGAAGCCTTCCTCCAAGGCGACAGTGAGCGTTCCATCCACATGGAGCAGCTCAAGCGCGTCGAACTCTTCAACGGCCGTGCTGCCATGCTCGGTCTTGTCATCGGCGTGCTCACCGAAGCCATCACCGGCTCCGGCATCGCCCACCAGATCGGCCTTGGCGCCCTGACCGACGGCTACGCCGCCTGCCGCACCCAGTTCCTGCCCTTCTGCTTCTGATCGCTTTGCTGCCGATGCTGATCCTGCCCCCCTTGTGCCCCTTCACGACGGCCCGGATCGCCGGCCTGCAGGCCACGGTGCTGCTGCTGCTCACCCTGCTGATCAAGGCCCGGGTGCAGATCAAGGCCGCTTCGGCCCTGGGCCTGTTCTTGCTGGCCCTGCAGACCCTGGTGTTCCTGGCCGCAGCCGGAGCCCTGGGCCTTGTGGCCATCGGCGGAGCGGCCCTGGCCTTGACCCGGCCCCGGGCGGTCGCCTCCTGAGAGACCCCCCTTCCATGACCGCCCTGCTGCAGCCACCGCTGGGGGAAGACGCCCTCCGGGCCCTGTTCACCAAGCCCTACGGCGCTCCGGGGCCCACGCCGGATCAGTGGCGTGCGCTCTACGACGAGAACGTCCACTTCACCGACCCCACCCAGGAACGGCAGGGCCTCGATGCCTACATCGTGGCCCAGAAGGGGTTGCTGCAGCGCTGCGATGACGTCTTCCTCGAGCCTGGTGCCGTGGCCCTCAGCGGCGATGTGGCCTTCGTGGAATGGACGATGGGCCTGAAGATGAAGGGCATCGAATTCCTCTATCCCGGCACCAGCCGTCTCCGCCTGGGCGCCGACGGCCGGATCATCGACCATCGCGACTACTTCGACTTCGTCGGCCCCACCTTCACCCCGGTGCCGCTGGTGGGAGACTTCGTGCGCTGGCTTTATGGGCGCTTTGTGGCCTGAAGGTTCCGATCAGCGGGGCCGGTGCAGACGGCGCGATGCAGGGTGCTCACGCCGAAATGGCATCCATCCCGCTCAACAACCGGAGCCTGCGACGGGCGCCTGGTTTGGCCTTGCTGATCGGTGAGGCCGGGAGATCCGAGCCGGGCGATGCCCGGTGAGGCGCGCCAACCGGGCCAGGGGCGTGCTGGCACGGCGCAAGGCCTCCCGTTGCCGCTCGCGGTAGAGGCGATCCACCGCTTCCATGGCCGCCGGGTCGTCATGGTCATGGACGCCGTAGAGCAGTCCGGTGATGCGCTCCGCGTCCATGGCCTCCGCGGCCGCTTCCTGCCAGAGGCGCTCGCTCAGGGAACGGTCGCCCCGCCGGAACTGGGCGTCGGCCAGCTGGCGGGTTAGTGCGAACACCAGCTGCCGTTCCTTGAAGGCGGAGAAACTGCCTTCAAACTGATGGGGAAAGCTACCGCTGGCCATGGGTGATGTCCTGCCGCTGGAGTTCTCCCCTCAACTGTATCTACTGCTACAGATTTTGACGCCACTGCCCTGTCGGTCCTCGCTCGTCGGGGCGCCCGCGCCACCAGGGTGGAAGCTCTTCCTGCGTTGAGGCCATGTCCCCCTTCCCATGGCTGGTGATCGTCCACGCCCTGGCCGCCACGGTGTGGACCGGCGGCCACCTGGTGCTGGATCTGGGTGTGCTGCCGAGGGCCCTGCGGGAGCAGAGCGTTGATCGCATCTATGATTTCGAGGCGATCTTCGAGCCCCTCGGCCTCACGGCCCTCGCCATCCAGGTGATCACAGGCCTCTGGATGGGATCGATCCTGTTGCCTGGCTTCCATGGGCTGTTCGACCCGGCGAGCCCGATCGGTGTGCTGGTGGGCACCAAGCTGCTGCTGCTGGGCGCCACTGCCGCCCTGGCCGTTCATGCCCGGCTGCGGCTGATGCCCAACCTCACGGACACCAATCTGGGCGGCCTGGCCTGGCACATCCGTGCCATCACCGCCCTGGCCATCGCTTTCGTGGTGGTGGGTGCCCTGATCCGCCTGGGTGGCGTGCTGGGCTTCGGTTCCGGTCCAGGCGGCTGAGAAAGACATAACTGGCGAAGCCGATCACGACCATGGCGAGCATGAAGCCCGGATAGGAGACACGCCAGTTGTCCGGGCCTGTGATCATCGTCCACTCGGACATGCCGCCGATGCCCGCCAGCAGGGTCAGCGGCATGAAGATCGTCGTGATCAGTGTCAGGCGCCGGACCGTGGCGTTGGTGTCGTTGGCGGCCTTGGCCATCTGATTGTTGAGCATCGACAGGTACATCTCCATCAGGCTGGTGACGATGTCCCGGTAGGACTCGGTGACCTCGTAGAAGCGCACCAGATGGTCGTAGATGTCGCGATAGTGGTAGATCGCCTTCTTCGACACCAAGGGGAAATCGCCCCGGCAGATCTTGCTGAGGATCTCCCGTTCGTGAAACAGGCTTTTGCGCAGCCGCAGAAGATAGCGCCGGAAGCGGATCAGCTCGGCCGGCTGGAAACTCGCCGGATCCGCCAACAGGGCTTCTTCCACTCCATTCAACTCATCCTCGAGCGCCTCGATGGCCACGAACTTCTGATCGACGACCTGATCAAGGATCAGGTGCATGAGGTGGGACGGACCCTGGCGGGCCTCCTCAATCCCCCTCTCCACCATCGTCTCCACCCCATCGAGATAGGAGCGATGCCTGGCATCCAGATGGCTGATGCTGACCAGAAATCGCTGGCCGAGGAAGAGGTTGATCTCACCCACCTCCAGGACGCCACGGTCGTACCGAAACGTGTTGAAGAGAATGAAGGTGTTGTTGGGGAAATCGTCGATCTTGGGAATCTGATGATCATCGAAGCAATCCTCGATCGAGAGCGCGTGCAGGCCCAGCAGACCGACGAGGTGGTCCAGTTCGTCCCTGCTGGCTTCGCGGTAATGCAGCCAGGCAAACCCGTCCGCTTCGCTTGTGCCCACAGCCTCCTCGGCTGACGCCACACGCAGCGCCGGGCCGGTGCGGCCGATCCGATAGAAGCTGGGGTCAGCCATGGGCTCCATCGTGTCACGGGGGCGGGTTCACTTTTGTCAGGGTGGTGTCCCCATCCCCCTGGCCGGATGCCCCATCACCTGGATCGCCCCACCAAGATCTGCCCGGTCTGCGGACGACCGTTCCAGTGGCGCAGGAAGTGGAAGGATGTCTGGGACGAGGTGCGCTACTGCTCCGAGCGCTGCCGCCGCAACCGCAACCGCGCCCGCCCGGATGCTTCCGCTCCCGTTCCGATCTCGAAGCGCGCCACCAGCGCCGCATGATCCGACCCCGGGTCCACGCCACGCCGATGCTGCCTTGATTGACCGACGGAACCCCTCGGTGCCCAGCGCAGGTCTCCTCGGCTGTTCTGCTCAGCCTCAGGCGAGGATCAGGTTGGAGGCCGAGAACTGGACCGGTCCCATCAGCATCACTTCGAAGTCGCTGCTGCCGTTGCCGTCGAGATCCCCCTGCAGGAGGGCGTGGTTCTGGCGGCGGTTCTGCTCCAGCCGCAGCTGGCCCGCTTGCCCGTAGAACGCCCTGGAGCCGATCCAGTTGAAGGACTGGAGGCCAGCCCGGCGGCTGTCGGCGTCCACCCTCGAAAGATCAATCCTGTCGTCGGCGGCGAAGTCGGTGATCACATCGCGCCACTGGGGGCTGCTCAGGCTGCTGTCGGCCCGGACATAGACGAAGGTGTCGCGGCCACCGCCCACCAAACCTTTCCACTGGGCCGGCACTCCGGGCAGACCGAAGAAGGCCAGGTCGCGGAAGTTGTTGGGGGCGGACCAGTTCGGGGCCAGGGGGGCGCCAGCCAGCCAGTCGGCTCCGTAGCCACCTGAGATGATGTCGTGGCCGCCAGTGCCGACGATGCTGTCCTGGCCGCTGGTGCCGATGCTGGACGGGGCCAGGGCTCCGATGGTGAGGCTGACATTGGCGATCGCGGCGACCGTGAACGTGCCGTCTTAGTCGTCCTTGGACGCCGTATAGAAGCGGACGAAGTTCGGGTTTCCGGCCGTTGGTGATGTTCCGGCGGTGTCGGGGAGTCGGCCGGCTGCCTTCTCCCGCGCCGCCTGGGAGCGGAGGATGGATGTGTAGGCATTCGATTCAAAGGAATAGTTCGGATTGGGTTTGTCCGCACTGGGATCGGCGTCGGTGTAGCCATAGTTCCATACATTCCAGTTGTGGGCATAGTATTTCTCGCCCGTTGGCTGGGGCACCTGCGCCCCCTGCCCGCCGTTCATGGCGCCCCAGGAGGTATTGATGGAGAAATCGAAGCCGAAGGCGGGATAGGTCTGCTGGGGATTGAGGCTGCTGGCGCCGGCGGAGCGCGGGTAGCCGAAGGGGGAGGGCCCGTAGGGGACCTCCTCGAGGAACTGGATCCAGCCCGCGGGAGCATTCGGCGGCCAGTAGGCCGGTAGCCCCTTCTGCACGGCGTTGGCCATGATCACCTGCTGCTGCCAGAGCCGCATCGGGCCGACGAATCGCCGGTTCGGGGCATCCCAGAGATTCGATGCTGTCCCGACACCCTTCCCAGAGGCGGCACTGGTGGTGAATCCGCCCGGTGGCAGGGCGGCGAAATCCATGGCGATCGCGGCCGCGTTCAGAAAGCCGAAATTGTGGACGCTTCCGCTGCTGTCGGTGATGTTGGTCTGGATCGGATAGGCCCAGTCATCGATATACGACATATCAGCGGAAAAGCCGCTGCCATCGATCGTGTATTCGTAGAAGGAGAAGGGCGCTGTGATGTTCCAGCCGATCGGTTCCTGGCCAGGGTTGGCGAACAGTGTGGCGGAGCTCGAGACGTAGATCCTCATCTGAGGAGCCGCCAGGATCGGAACATTGTTCAGACCCGGGGAGAGGCTGTTGCTCTGGCCGGGCTGGAGCGGCTCAACGCTGAACCCTGGCCCGACGACGTAGTAGTAGAGGCTGCCTCCCGACTGGTTGTTGATGGTCAGGGAGGCGGTGGCCATGGTCCAGCTCGATACCCGGATCCAACGTAGATGTCACCGGAGGGACGTCAGCCAGCGGGCGCTGCGGCGCAGGCCTTCGTCGCAGTCGCCCCGCATCAGCAGCCCCGCCCCGCCCCAGACCAGCCGCGGGGCCAGATCCAGCGGGCCGCCGCCCAGCTCCCGCAGCGGCGTGAAGCCGAGCCGCCGGAAGTAGCGCACCAGCCGCCGGTGCTGGCGCTCCCCATCGCGGATCGCCAGCAGGCGCGCCGAGCGGCAGGGCGTTTCCTCGAGGGACCAGGCGAAGGTGGCGGCCCAGATCAGCGGCCCCACGGCTTCGCTGCGCTCCCCCTGCACCCGCATCGTGTCGAGCCGCAGGCCATCGGCCAGCGGCAGGCACCACCCCTTGAGCTCCCCCAGCAGCAGGGGCGGCTGCTCCGGCCGGGGGCGCGCCACCGCCACCCGCAGTCCCCGCACCCCCGCCATCCCCTGCACCTGCAGCCGCAGCAGCAGGCCGCGCTCCCGGGCCTGCCGCTCCAGAACCTCCAGGTTCAGCATGGTGCGCTGTCCGGCGGCGGCGGGTAAGGGTCGGCGGCCAGCACCGCCTCCAGCGGCAGCGGTCCGTGGATATGGGGGAAGCTTTCGCCGCTCTCCGGGGCCGGCTCCCATCGCAGCGGCGCGGTCAGGCGCCGTGGGTCGATGGTCAGCAGCAGCACCTCCCCCGCATCGGCGTAGAAGCGCCCGTGGGTGCCCTCCACCTGGTCGGCCCCGCTGGCATGGATGAAGCCCACCTCCTGCAGCGACTGGCCGCGGGTCGAGCGCTCGTACACCCCGCGGGTCTTGGCCTCCCGCCAGTCGTCGGCCAGGGCCAGGTGATAGATCCACTGCCCGGAGCGCCAGGGCCGCCGGGGCGCCCAGGCCCCGGCCATCACCGCGGCCAGCTCGGGTCCCTCAAGGAAGCGATGCAGCCAGCACTGCAGCGGAGCCAGATCGCCCAGCTGGTCGAACCCCTCGGGATCGGCGAGACGGAACTGGCGCACGAAGGGCAGCAGGGCCAGGTCGGCCAGGGATGGCCGCCCTCCCACCAGCCAGCCCTCCGGCCCAAGGGCGGCGCTCCAGTCCCGCAGGATCGACAGCGCGGCCCCGCGATGCTGCTCCCGGTCCGCGCCGGGATGGCGGTGGGCGTACTTGAAGCGGTCGAGATGGTGCTTGAAGGCCCCATCGTTCTGCTCGATCAGGGCGGCGATCCGGGCCCGCTCCTGCCCAGCGGCCTCGCTGCTCCCCAGGCGCCGCAGGTCGCCGGGGTCGTGGCGGCCCAGGGCCCAGGCCATCACCGCCAGGCTGTCCGGCAGCACCCGGCCGCCGCCCTGGGGATCGGGGCCGGCGTCGGGCGTCAGCACCAGGGCCGGCACGGTGGCGGCGGGGGAGGCCTCCAGCAGCTCGGGGGGCTTGCGCCCCAGGTGCACCTCCCGCAGCTCCAGATCCAGCCCCGGCGTCAGCCCCGCCGCCGCCAGGGCCAGCCGGGCCCGGATGGCGTAGGGACAGCGGCGGAAGCTGTACAGGATGGGCAGGCGCGGCGCCATCCGCTCAGCCGCCCACGGTGGGCATCACCCGTCCGATATGGGCCACACCGGAAGCCTCGGCGCGCCGCATCTGGCGCTGGCGTTCGGCGAACCGTTCCCGGTCGGCGTCAGAGAAGCGATCGATGCAGTGGCGGCAGCTCACCCCGGCCACGTAGCTCTCCAGGCCCAGGTCGGCGGGGGCCAGGGGCAGGCCGCAGGCATGGCACACGTGGTAGGTGCCCGGCTGCAGGCGGTGGTCGAGGGCGACCCGTTGGTCGAACACGTAGCACTCGCCGTGCCAGCGGCTCTCCGCTTCCGGCACCTGCTCCAGGTAGTTGAGGATCCCCCCCTGCAGCTGCAGCACGTTGTCGAAGCCCTGGTTCAGCAGGTGGGCGGTGGCCTTCTCGCAGCGGATGCCGCCGGTGCAGAAAAGGGCCAGCCGCTGCGGCCGCCGCTGGGCCACCAGGGGCCGCAGGTGCCGCTCCACCCAGGCGGGGAAGTCGCTGAAGTTCTCGGTGCCGGGGTCGATCGCGCCGGCGAAGCTGCCCAGGGCCACCTCGTAGTGGTTGCGGGTGTCGATGGTCAGGGTGTCGGGGTCATCCAGCAGGGCGTTCCAGTGTGCATGGGGCACCGGGATTCCCGTGCCCAGGGCCGGCTGGGCCGAAGGTTCGGCCATCGTCACGATCTCGCTTTTGAGGCGCACCTTGAAGCGGTGGAACACCGCTCCGGTGGCCTCACTGCGCTTGACCTCCAGGCTGGCCAGGCGGGGATCGGCCTCCAGCAGCGCCAGCAGGGCGGCCACGGCGGAGGCCGGTCCGCAGACCGTGCCGTTGATGCCCTCGCGCGCCAGCAGCACCGTGCCCTTCAGGCCGGCCTCGCTGCCCAGGGCCAGCAGCCGGGCCCGCCAGAGCGGCAATTCCTCGCTGCCAAAGGGGACGAACCGGTAGAAGCTGGCGACCTGCACCCTCAGCGGCCGGCGATGGCGGTGGCGGGAGCGGCCGGGGCGGCCGTGGCGGGCTGCCCCTCCAGCTGCACCCGCACCCCGGCGGCCCGCAGCAGCTCCCGGTCGCTGGTCACCGCCGGGTTGGAGGTGGTGAGCAGGGTGTCGCCGTAGAAGATCGAATCGGCCCCCGCCAGCAGGCAGAGGATCTGGGCCTCCCGTCCCAGCTGCTCGCGCCCCGCGCTGAGCCGCACCCGGCTGTGGGGCATGAGGATGCGGGCGGTGGCGACCATGCGTACCAGCTCCAGGGGGTCGACCGGCGGCCGGTTCTCCAGCGGAGTGCCCTCCACGGCCACCAGGGCATTGATCGGCACGCTCTCGGGATGGGGATCCAGGCAGGCCAGCACCTGCAGCAGGGCGGCCCGGTCGTCCGGCGTCTCGCCCATGCCGATGATGCCGCCGCAGCAGAGGTCGATGCCGGCGCTCCTCACCCGCTGCAGGGTGTCGAGCCGCTCCTGGTAGGTGCGGGTGGAGATGATCCGGTCGTAGTGCTCGGGGCTGGTGTCCAGGTTGTGGTTGTAGGCGGTGAGTCCCGCCTCCGCCAGTCGGGCCGCCTGGCCGTCTGTGAGCATGCCGGCGGTGACGCAGGCCTCCAGCCCCAGCTCCCGCACCCCCCGCACCATGGCGAGCATGGCCTCGAACGGGGCACCATCCCGGATCTCCCGCCAGGCCCAGCCCATGCAGAAGCGGTGGGCGCCGGCCGCCTTGGCCTGCCGGGCGCGCTCCAGGACCGGCTCCACCGCCAGCTCCGGCCGGCCGCCCACGTCGCTGGGGTGGTGCATCGACTGGGGGCAGTAGGCGCAGTCCTCCTCGCAGCCCCCGGTCTTGACGCTCAGCAGCGAGGCCAGCTGCACGTGGTAGCCGGGATTGGCGCTGCGGTGCACCGCCTGAGCCTGCCAGAGCAGATCCATCAGGGGCAGGTCGAGCAGGTCCTGGATCTCCTGGCGGGACCAGTCGTGGCGCAGGCTCATGGGGCGTTCTCCACACCGTTCTGGACGCCACTCTGCACGCCACCAAACCGGCGCTGGCGCCCCTGATAATCCAGCAGCGCCGCCAGCAGGGCCTCGGTGTCGAAGTCGGGCCAGAGCACCTCGGTGATGTGCAGTTCGGCGTAGGCCAGCTGCCAGAGCAGGAAGTTGCTGATGCGCTGCTCGCCGCTGGTGCGGATCAGCAGGTCGGGGTCGGCATCGCCGGCGGTGAACAGCTCGGCGGCGAAGATCTCCTCGTCGATGCGGGCCGGGTCAAGCTCGCCGCGGGCCGCCTGCTCGGCCAGACGGCGGGCCGCCCGCACCAGCTCACTGCGGCCGCCGTAGTTGGTGCAGACGTTGAAATGGATGCCGGTGTTGCCGGCCGTGCGCTCGGTGGCGTCGTTGATCAGGACCTTCAGGCCCTCCGGCAGGGGGTCGAGGTCGCCGAGGAAGCGGATGCGCACCTGCTGGCGCTCGAGCGCCTCGAGCTCCTTGGCCAGCACCCGTTCAAACAGGGCCATCAGAAAGGCCACCTCCTCCCCGGGCCGGTTCCAGTTCTCGGTGGAGAACGCATAGGCGGTGAGGGCGCCGATGCCCCAGTCGCTGCAGTGGCGCAGGGTGCGCTTGAGCACCTCAACCCCGGCCCGGTGTCCCATGGCCCTGGGCAGACCGCGCTGGCGGGCCCAGCGGCCGTTGCCGTCCATGATCACCGCCACGTGACGGGGCAGCCGAGCCGGATCGAGCTGGGCGGGCAGCTGATCGGGATCGGAGGATGGAGTGGTCGCCAGGGCGCGACTCATCCGCGATGTTCCGGCGGGTCCGCAGCCACGCTACGCCCCGTGGGAGCGGTGGCCAGGGCGTCGGTGAGCAGGTCGTGAAGCCGGCTGCTGGTGATCGGTCGCTCGAGCCGCCCCTGGGAGGCGAGCGACAGGGTGCCCGTCTCCTCGGAGACGACGATGCAGAAGCAGCCGTCGTGGCGCTCGGTCAGCCCCATGGCGGCCAGGTGGCGGGTGCCGTAGCGGTTCAGGCCCTGGCGCGAGAGGGGCAGGATCACCCCGGCGGCCACGATGCGGTTCTTCTGGACCAGCACGGCGCCGTCGTGCAGGGGCGTGTCCACCGCGAAGAGGTTGAGCAGCAGGTCGACGGAAAGCTGGGCGTCGATGCGGATGCCGGGGTTGAGGAAGTCCTCCGGCCGCAGATCACTGCCCAGGTCGAGGACGATCAGGGCGCCGCAGCGCGCCTGGGAGAGGCGGCCGGCGGCCTCGGTCAGCAGGCTCACCGACCCCGAGGCCAGCTGGTCCCGGCTGCGGTCGGCGAACAGCACCCCGAGGCGTCCGGTGCCCAGCAGTTCCATCAGGCGCCGCAGTTCCCCCTGCCACAGGATCGCCAGGGCCAGGCTGCAGGCCAGCACCAGCGCATCCACCAGGCTGCTGGTCAGCGGCAGGTTGGCGTAGCGCTGGACGAACCAGGCCAGCGCCACCAGAAACAGGTAGCCGCGCAGCAGCCACAGGGTGCGCGCTTCGGTGACCCTGCCGAGCAGCAGGAGCCCGAGCAGGGAGGCGAACAGAAGATCCAGCAGCAGGCGGAAGTCGATGAGCCGCAGCCAGATCACAAGACAAGGGAGGGGCAGGCCGGTTCAACGGGTGGCCGCCTGACCGGCTCAGGATACCGGCAGGAGCCGGTGGGGCAGGACGTCGTAGCGCAGTAGGTCTTCCGGCTGCTCGCGCCGCTGCACCACGTCTGCCACGCCGTCGTGGACGAGCACCGCCGCCGGTCTGGGGATGCGGTTGTAGTTGGACCCCATCGCGGCGTTGTAGGCGCCGGTGGCGAACACGGCGAGCACGTCGCCGGGGCTGGTGTGCGGCAGGCGGACGTCGTGGAGCAGCACGTCGCCGGACTCGCAGTGCTTGCCGGCCACGGTCACCGCCTCGGTGGCCTCCGCCAGAGGGCGGTCGGCCAGGGCGGCCGTGTACAGCGACTGGTAGGTGATCGGCCGGGGGTTGTCGCTCATTCCCCCATCCACTGAGATGTAGGTGCGCAGGCCGGGGATCTCCTTGCGGCTGCCCAGCGTGTAGAGCGTCATCCCCGCCGTCGCCACCAGGGAGCGGCCGGGTTCGCACAGCAGCCGTGGCAGCGCCAGCTGGCGCTGGCTGCAGGCCTCGGCCACCGCCGTGGCCACCACCCGCACCCACTCCTGGATGCTCGGCGGGTCATCGGAGCCCACGTAGCGGATGCCCAGACCGCCGCCGACGTTGAGGTCGCCGCAGGGGTGGCCCAGGGAGCGGGCCAGGCCGAGGGCCTCGGCCATCACCCCGGCCAGGTCGCGGTGGGGTTCGAGTTCGAAGATCTGGGAGCCGATGTGGGCATGCAGGCCATCCACCCGGGCCCAGGGGCAGGCGGCCAGATGCCGCAGCACCGACTCCAGCTGGTCGGGGTCGAAGCCGAACTTGCTGTCGAGGTGGCCGGTGCGGATGTACTCGTGGGTGTGGCACTCGATGCCCGGGGTGAACCGCACCAGCACCCGCACCGGCGCCGGCCGTCCGGCCGCCAGGGTGGCGAGCAGGGTGATGTCGTTCCAGTTGTCGAGGATCACCGTCACCCCCCGCTCGACGGCGAGCTGGAGCTCCTCGGCCGACTTGTTGTTGCCGTGGAAGACGATCTGCTCGGCGGGCATGCCGCCCTGCAGGGCGGTGAGCAGCTCCCCGGCCGAGACGGCATCGAGGCCGAGACCTTCGGAGGCCACCAGGGCCGTGATGGCGAGGGAGCTGTTGGCCTTGGAGGCGTAGAGGGCCAGGGCCTCGCCGGGGTAGTGGGCGGCCAGGGCCTCCCGGTAGGCCCGGCAGGTGGTGCGCAGGGTGGCCTCGTCGAGCACGTAGAGCGGTGTGCCGTAGGTGCGGGCCAGATGGCTCAGTAGGCAGCCCCCCACCTCCAAGCGGCCAAGGGCATCAAGGCGGGCGGTGAGCGGGGCCAGGTTGCGGTTGGGGCTGAGCGGATCGCCGCCGTGCTCGAAGGGCCCCCCGGGGGCGATCGGCGCCGCGGGGACGGGAGCGACCGGATCGGTCGCCGGGGAGGCGCTGGTCACCATGGCGGCCTGTGCGGGGAGGGGGTCAGGATGTCCGATCGTAAGGATGTTCCTGTCCAACGGCCGTGCCGGCACCACCTCCGCCACCGCTGCCCGCCCCGACCCTGTACCCGCTGGTCCCGGCCGATGCCCCGGCCTGCCTGGCCCTCGACCGGGCCGCCCTCGGCGGTCTCTGGAACCTGGAGCAGTGGCAGCGGGAGCTGGAGGAGGACGGCCGGCCGGGTCTGGGGCTGCGCCAGGGGCCTGAGCTGCTGGCCATGGCCAGTGGCTGGCTCGTGGTCGACGAGCTCCACATCACCCTGGTGGCAGTGGCCCCGGACGAGCGCCGGCGGGGGCTGGGGCGCCGGGTGCTGCAGGAACTGATGGGCGCCGCACGCGAGCGGGGCGCCACCCGCGCCACCCTGGAGGTGGCAGCCGGGAACGGCCCCGGGATCGCGCTGTACGGGACCCTGGGATTCCGCACCGCCGGCATCCGTCATGGTTACTACCGCAATGGAGAGGATGCCCTGATCCAATGGGTCAACCTGACAACTTGACCCTGACCATGAGACGGGGGTGTGGATAACCGTAGATTGCTATACCTATTTCTGCTGATTCCCGGCGTTTCGTTTGTGTTCTGCTCCGTCTGAGCGCCTGCGGCACATGGGTTTTGCCTGAGAGTGCTCCCGACCTCCCACACGGCCCTTCAATCCTGATAAGTTGGATCCACTTGCATCTGGTCCCGCCCCATGTTCGAGCGGTTTACCGAGAAGGCCATCAAGGTGATCATGCTGGCCCAGGAAGAGGCCCGCCGCCTCGGCCACAACTTCGTCGGCACCGAGCAGATCCTGCTGGGCCTGATCGGTGAGGGCACCGGTGTCGCCGCCAAGGTCCTCAAGTCGATGGGGGTCAACCTGAAGGACGCCCGGGTCGAGGTCGAGAAGATCATCGGCCGCGGCTCCGGCTTCGTCGCCGTTGAGATCCCCTTCACGCCTCGCGCCAAGCGGGTGCTGGAGCTCTCCCTGGAGGAGGCCCGCCAGCTGGGTCACAATTACATCGGCACCGAGCACCTGCTGCTGGGCCTGATCCGTGAGGGCGAGGGCGTGGCGGCTCGGGTGCTCGAAAACCTCGGCGTCGACCTGGCCAAGGTGCGCACCCAGGTGATCCGCATGCTGGGCGAGACGGCCGAAGTGGCCTCCGGCAGCTCGGGCAAGGGCTCCACCAAGACCCCCACCCTCGACGAATTCGGCAGCAACCTCACCCAGCTGGCGGCCGAGTCCAAGCTCGACCCTGTCGTGGGCCGCCAGAACGAGATCGACCGGGTGATCCAGATCCTCGGCCGTCGCACCAAGAACAACCCCGTGCTCATCGGTGAGCCCGGCGTCGGTAAGACCGCCATCGCCGAGGGCCTGGCCCAGCGGATCACCCAGGGTGAGATCCCCGACATCCTCGAGGACAAGCGCGTCCTCACCCTCGACATCGGCCTGCTGGTGGCCGGCACCAAGTACCGGGGTGAGTTTGAGGAACGGCTCAAGAAGATCATGGAGGAGATCCGCTCCGCCGGGAACGTGATCCTGGTGATCGACGAGGTCCACACCCTGATCGGCGCCGGCGCCGCCGAGGGGGCCATCGACGCCGCCAACATCCTCAAGCCGGCCCTGGCCAGGGGCGAGCTGCAGTGCATCGGCGCCACCACCCTCGATGAATACCGCAAGCACATCGAGCGCGATGCGGCCCTGGAGCGCCGCTTCCAGCCGGTGATGGTGGGCGAGCCCTCCGTCGTCGACACGATCGAGATCCTCAAGGGGCTCCGCGAGCGCTACGAGCAGCACCACCGCCTCAAGATCAGCGATGAGGCCCTCGTCGCCGCCGCCACCCTGGGCGACCGCTACATCAGCGACCGCTTCCTGCCTGACAAGGCCATCGACCTGATCGACGAGGCCGGCAGCCGCGTGCGCCTGCTCAACTCCAAGCTGCCGCCGGCGGCCAAGGAGGTCGACAAGCAGCTGCGCGGCGTCCAGAAGGAGAAGGACGACGCCGTCCGTCAGCAGGACTTCACCAAGGCCGGTGAGCTGCGCGACAAGGAGGTCGAACTGCGCGACCAGATCCGCACGATCCTCCAGGCCCGTCGCGATGACGAACCCGCCGGCACCTCCTCCGGCGAGACCGACACCCCGGCCCTGCTGGGCGGCCTCGTGACCGACGACGCCAGCGAGGACAGCCGCTCGCCCCTGGTCACCGAGGAGGACATCGCCCAGATCGTCGCCTCCTGGACCGGCGTGCCCGTCCAGAAGCTGACCGAGAGCGAGTCGGTGAAGCTGCTGAACATGGAGGAGACCCTCCACCAGCGCCTCATCGGCCAGGACGAAGCCGTCAAGGCCGTGTCCCGGGCCATCCGCCGGGCACGGGTGGGCCTCAAGAACCCCAACCGTCCGATCGCCAGCTTCATCTTCTCCGGCCCCACTGGCGTCGGCAAGACGGAACTCACCAAGGCTCTCGCCGCCTATTTCTTCGGCAGCGAGGACGCCATGATCCGCCTCGACATGAGCGAGTTCATGGAGCGCCACACCGTCAGCAAGCTGATCGGTTCGCCTCCGGGCTACGTGGGCTTCAACGAGGGCGGCCAGCTCACCGAGGCCGTGCGCCGTCGTCCCTACACCGTGGTGCTGTTCGACGAGATCGAGAAGGCCCACCCCGATGTCTTCAACCTGCTGCTGCAGCTGCTGGAGGACGGCCGGCTGACCGATTCCAAGGGCCGCACGGTCGACTTCAAGAACACCCTGATCATCATGACCTCGAACATCGGTTCGAAGGTGATCGAGAAGGGCGGTGGCGGCCTCGGCTTCGAGTTCGGCGGCGGCGACGTGGAGGAAACCCAGTACAACCGCATCCGCTCCCTGGTCAACGAGGAGCTCAAGCAGTACTTCCGCCCCGAATTCCTCAACCGTCTCGACGAGATCATCGTCTTCCGCCAGCTCACCCGTGACGAGGTGAAGCTGATCGCCGAGATCATGCTGCGGGAGGTCTTCGCTCGCATGCAGGACAAGGGCATCGGCATGTCCGTCACCGAGGCCTTCAAGGAGCGCCTCGTTGAGGAGGGCTACAACCCCAGCTACGGCGCCCGTCCCCTGCGCCGTGCCGTGATGCGCCTGCTCGAAGATTCGCTGGCGGAGGAATTCCTCTCCGGCCGCATCGGCGAGGGCGATGCCTGCCTGGTGGATGTCGACGACGACAAGCAGGTGGTGATCCGCAAGCAGACCATCACCCCGCCGCTGCCGGAGCTGGCCAGCGCCAGCGCCTGATCGATCGCGACCCGGATCGGCCGACTTCTACATTTCATCCATGAGATGGCGGCCATGACGGACCCTCTGCAGACCCAGGCCATCGCCCCTGCGGTGGTCCTTCGTGGGGAGGGGGCCTGGAGTCAGGCCCTTCCCCGCATTGTCGCCCTGAGCCGCCGCCCCCTGCTGCTCGGCCGCAGCGCCCCCACCTTCGGGCTGCGTCAGCAGCTGGCGGTCGATCTGGAGCAGGCCGGTGCCCGCCCCGTGGCCAGCCAGGGCCTGCGCGACTGCTGCGAGGAGGACCTGGGCCCCCTGGCCCGGGATGCCGCCGCCGCCGACTGTGATGCGGTCATCGCCGCCGGTGGGGGCAAGGTGCTGGATGCGGGCAAGCTGCTGGCCCACCGCCTCGGCCTGCCCTGCATCACGGTGCCCACCAGCGCCGCCACCTGCGCCGGCTGGACGGCCCTGGCCAACCTTTACAGCCCCGACGGGGCCTTCCAGGGCGATGTCGCCCTCGACCGCTGCCCGGACCTGCTCGTCTTCGACCACGAGCTGGTGCGGCAGGCGCCGGCCCGCACCCTGGCCAGCGGCATCGCCGATGCGGTGGCCAAGTGGTACGAGGCCTCGGTGAGCAGCGGCGCCAGCGGCGATGGGCTGGTGCAGCAGGCGGTGCAGATGGCCCGGCTGCTGCGCGATCTGCTGCTGCTGGAGGGGGAAGCCGCCCTGGCCGACCCGAACAGCGAGGCCTGGGTGCGGGTGGCCGAGGGCTGCGCCCTCACCGCCGGCCTGATCGGCGGCATCGGTGGTGCCCGCTGCCGCACCGTGGCCGCCCATGCCGTCCACAACGGCCTCACCCAGCTCGCCGCCACCCACGGCTGCCTGCACGGCGAGAAGGTGGGCTTCGGGGTGCTGGTGCAGCTGTGGCTGGAGGAGCAGCTGGCGGGCAACCGGCTGGCGGCCCAGGCCCGCCGCCAGCTGCTGCCCTTCTTCCGCACGCTGGGGCTGCCCACCGATCTCGAGGCCCTGGGGCTGGCCGGCGCCAGTCTTGAGGAGCTCCGCCAGGTCTGTCGCTTCGCCTGCCGGGAGGGCTCCGACCTGCACCGGCTGCCCTTCGCGGTCGCCCCCGAGGATCTGCTCGCCGCCATGGTGGGCGCCACCGCCGAGCGGCAGCAGGCGTGACGGACGGCCCCTCCAGCGGCCGCGAGCTGGTCGCGACCGCCGCCGCATCGCTGCTCGATCCCCTCGGCCGCGACCTGGCCGCCCGGGTGCAGTGGTGGGAGCTGCCGCAGCACCCCGGCCAGTGGCCCGTGGCGGTGCTGGGGGAGGGACCGCCCCTGCTGCTCCTGCATGGCTTCGACAGTTCCTTCCTGGAGTTCCGCCGCCTGGCCCCCCTGCTGGCCCAGCGGCACCGGCTGCTGATCCCGGACCTGCACGGTTTCGGCTTCTGCCCCAGGCCTGCGGAGCGTGAGTACTCCCCGGCCTCCGTGCTGGCCCACCTCGATGCCCTGCTGGAGGCGCTGGAGCAGCAGGAGCCCGCCGGCGGCCGCCGCCTCGGCCTGATCGGCGCCTCGATGGGGGGCGCGGTGGCGGTGGCCCTGGCCCGGCGCCATCCCGAGCGGTTCGAGCGCCTGCTGCTCCTGGCCCCGGCCGGTCTCACGGGCAGGCCCATGCCCCTGCCGCCCCTGCTGGACGGGCTGGGGGTGCGCTTCCTGGCCCTGCCCTCGGTGCGGAAAGGCCTCTGCCGCAGCGCCTTCGCCGACCCCGACCGGGATGTGGGTCCGGCGGAGCTGGAGATCGCCTCGCTGCACCTGAAGTCGCCGGGCTGGGCCGGCGCCCTGGGCCGTTTCGCCCGCAGCGGCGGCTTCGCCGGCTGCGGCGACCCCCTGCCCCCCCAGCCCCTGGCGGTGCTCTGGGGCGCCGACGACCGGATCCTGCGGGCGCCGCAGAAGCGCGCCGCCCAGGCCCTGCTGGGGCCACGCATCACCGAGCTGGTGGCCTGCGGCCACCTGCCCCACATCGACCAGCCCGAGCAGGTTGCCGCCGCCTGGCTGGGAGTCCCCTGCGCTCCGACTCCCACCCACCCATGACACCCGCCTCCCGCCTCTCCCTGCCCCGTCTTCTCGCCGGCCTGCTGCTCGTGCTGCTGCTCGGGGTCCCCGCCCTGGCCCTCCCCGGCCGGGCCGAGGCCTCCCTGCTGCACCTGGAGGGACCGGTGCCGGAGGATCTCGGCGTCCATGGCGGCTCCCTGTCCCCCTGCGGGGCGCCGGCCCACTGCGCCCGGGCCGACTGGCCGATCGCCGATCCGGAGGCGGCCCTGAGCGCGCTGGTGCCGATCCTGGAGACCACCGAGGGGGTGCGGATCCTCGACCGGGACGGCCGCTACCTGCACGCCACCGCCACCAGCCGCCTGTTCGGCTTCGTCGACGACCTCGAGCTTTACGCCCAGCCGGCCGCCGGCGTGCTGCAGGCCCGCTCCAGCTCCCGGCTGGGGGATTCGGACCTGGGCGTCAACGGCCGCCGTCTGGCGGCCCTGCGGCAGGAACTGCCTGGCAGCTGAAGCTCTCGATGGCGCCGCGGCGGTGCAGGAAGCGGGGCTGGGCAGGATCCTCCAGGCTCCACCACCAGATCCCGTCGGTGTAGCTGGGCGGGCCGGCGTTGTTGGTGCGCGGCAGCTGCAGACGCAGGTCGCGCCACTCCAGCAGCACCGTGGCGCCGGGCACCGTGCCGGCAGCGGTGTTGGGGATCCCCGGCGCATCCACGGCCCCGTTGTCGGCGGTCGCCAGCAGCAGATCGCCGTCGCAGCGGTAGGGGACGGCGTCGGCCGCCGCCGCCGCCGGACTGCCCAGGGCGAGGCAGAGCAGCAGCACCAGGGCCAGCAGCCGGCCCGCCAGGGCCTGGGCACTGCGCAGGGCCCCCTCGATCCGGCCGAAGCCCGGCCCCGCCACGAAATCGCCGCAGAAGGCCACCCGGCTGCGGGGGCAGACCGTGGCATCGGCCGGCAGGCCACCGGCCGCGGGGAAGGCGGCCCCCCAGCGCATCAGCTGACGACGCTCCACCCCAGTCAGCACGTCGCTGCCGCCGGGCCGTTCCCCCAGCCAGGGGGCCAGAGCGGTAGCAACGGCCGACTCCAGCGCGGTGGTCGCGGCGGCGTCATCGGGCTCCTCATGCAGCCCATGGGCCACGACGGCGCAGCGGCCATCGGCCAGGGGCTGGATCGACAGGCGCCGCAGCCCCCAGCGCCCCTGGGCTGAGCTGTCAAAGCCCAGCAGCCGGAAGGGCAGGGCCAGCCAGCGGGCCGCCGCGGCGGGCTCGATCGTCAACATCAGGTTGGTGCGCACGTCCATGTCCATGCTGGCGATGGCCGCCAGGGCGGCCTCCAGCTCGGTGTCGCCCAGGCCCCGCGAGGCCTGCTGCAGCGGCACCTGCGGCCAGCCGAACCGCTCCCGGGCCCGGGGATGGGCCAGCAGGGTGCCGGTCAGCACCAGCCAGTCGGCCTCCCCCTGCACCGCCCCGTCAGCATCGGCCAGGCGCCAGCCCCCTCCGGGCCGGGCCTCCAGGTGGCGCACCAGGGTGCCGTAGCGGCCATCGAGGCTCCCGGGAGCTTCTGAGTCCGCCGCCAGGGCCAGCAGTCCCCGGCCGAGGTGGTCCATGCCCCGGCGGCCCCGAAAGAGGCGGCCGCGCAGCAGGGGATCCCCATCGGCCGGCCCCAGGTGTCCTTCGCTGGCCAGCACGGCCGCCGGCTCCCGCCAGGGCTCGATCCAGCCCCCCGCGAGCAGGGGCGCCACCAGGTCCGGTTCGGGACCCTCGAGCAGGTTGAACAGCGGTGCTCCGTGGTCGATCTGCCAGCCGGGATCGTGGCGGGAGCGGCGGGTGGCGGCCCGGCCACCGGGACCCCGGCCTGCCTCCCAGAGCACGATCGACCCTCCCCAGCCGCCCCGCCGCAGCCCCGCGGCCAGGGCGCAGCCGGCCACCCCGGCGCCGATCACCGCCACCGAGGGCGCAGGTCGCCCCTGGGGCTGGCCAGACTCGCCGCTGGATCCAGCCATGGAGCGACCCCGATGACGCCTGACGACAAAGCCATCCTGGCGGCGTCCGCCCCCTGGCTGGGGGCCCTGCTCAACGTCGTGCCTGGCCTGGGCAGCGGCTACATCTACCAGCGCCGCTGGCGCGCCTACTGGATCACCACGGCCCTGGCCACGGGCTGGTTCCTGCTCGGGGCGGTGCTGGGCGGCGCCGGCACCGCGGTGGATCCCTCGACCGCCGATCCCACCGACCAGCTGATCGGCCTGGGGGGGCTGTTGCTGCTGGCGGCGATCACGGCCGCCGAGGCCTTCCGCGCCGCCCGCCAGGCCCGGACGGAGTGAGAATCTGGGGAGCCCTGTCCCCTGGTGGCGGATGAGCGAGACCCCGGACGGCGAGCGACCCAGCCAGCGCCCCAGCCAGCGCCCCAGCGAGGAGATGGCGCCCGAAGCCCCCGAGGCCACCGGCGGCCCGGTGATGGGCCTGCTGGCCCGGGGACTGGAGCTGTGGCTGCGCCAGCAGTGCGAGGCCATCGAACGGCTGGAGATCCGCCTGGAGGGCTCGGGGCTGCGGCTGCTGCGGGGCCGCCTCGACGGCGTGCGGCTGCGGGCCCGGCGGGTGGTCTACCAGGCGATGGAGATCGAGGAGGTGGAGCTGCGCTGCGACGGCATCCAGGTGCGCATGGGCTCCCTGGTGCGCAACCAGGCGGTGAAGCTGGAGTCGCCCTTCCGCATCCAGGGGCAGGTGAGTTTCAGCGGCGATGGGCTGAGCCGCTCCCTGAGCACCCCGGCCTGGCGCGGCCTCGGCGACGGCCTGGCCGACGACCTGCTGGGCCTCACCCCCCTGGCGGGGCTGCGCATCCGGGAGGACCGGCTGCTGCTGCGGGCCTTCGCCAGCGGCGACCGGGAGCCGGTGGAGCGGGAGGTGGCGGTGCGGGCCGACGGCGGCACCGTGGAACTGCGCTGCGCCGAAGGGACCCCCCACGCCCGGCTGCCGATGGATCCCAACATCCGCATCGAGCGGGCCGAGCTCGGTGCCGGTCTGCTGCACCTGGAGGGGGAGGCCCGGGTCTCGCCCTGAGGGCTCCGGCCTAAGAGGGACTCGGTGGGGGACCCTCAGCCCCGCTGCAGCAGGGGCAGCACCAGGGTCACCAGGGAATAGACCACCGCCGGCACGAACAGGTAGCTGTCAATGCGGTCGAGGATGCCGCCATGGCCGGGGATCGCATCGCCAGAATCCTTCAGGCCCGCATCACGCTTCATCATCGATTCGGTCAGGTCGCCCACCAGGGCGAACAGGGAGACCACCGCCCCCAGCACCGCCCCGATCAGCCAGCCCCAGCGCCAGCCCAGCAGCACCCCGCCCACGGCCCCCACCAGCAGGGCGCAGACCACCCCGCCCAGGGCCCCCTCCACCGTCTTCCCCGGGGAGATCGGCGAGAGGGCGTGGCGCCCCAGGCGCCGGCCGATCACGTAGGAGCCGATGTCGGTGGCCACGATCATCAGGCAGGCCAGCAGGGTGAGGGCCATGCCCGGGCTCCATGGCCAGCCCAGCCCCTCAAGGGCGGGAGCCAGGGCGGGATTGGTGAGGTCCCGCAGCTTGATCCAGTGGCTAGGCAGGAAGCCCAGATAGAACAGGCCGAACACCGAGGCGGCGATGTCGGCGATGGTGCCGGTGACGGGCTGGAGCAGCAGCCAGCCGCAGATCACCGCCCCGGAGGCGGGCAGCACGGCCGCCGCCACGTCGCCCGCCATGCCGCTCCCTCCCCAGAGGCTGCCCGCGGCCACCTGGGTGGAGACCAGCAGCAACTGCACCGCCACCAGGGTGGTCTTCACGGCCGGCCGGATGCCCTTGAACTGGGCCATGCGGAAGAACTCCAGCAGGCCCAGGTGCACGATCACCCCCACGGCGACGGTGAACCACCAGCCTCCCAGGCCCACCACTACCAGCCCGAAGCCACCCGCCAGCCAGCCGCTCAGCAGGCGGGAGAGGGACGTGGCGGTGCGGGGGGCGGGAGGCAAGGGTTCGGACTCAGCGCTCGGCGGCGATCACGAACAGCGGTTCGGCGGCCGCCAGCTTGGCCTGGCTGCCGCGGCGCTGCATGCGGTGCACGGTGGCCTGCACCACCTGCACATCGTGGGCGCCCAGCTGGGCGAGGGTGTCGGTGGCCTTCACCAGCCCCTCCAGGTTGACGGTGCTGATCACCAGCCGTCCGGAGGGCTGCAGCGCCCCCCAGACGGACCGCAGCACGTCCTCCAGGGGTCGCCCCACCTCCAGCAGCACCCGGTCGGGGTTGGGGGGGAGCAGGGCCAGGCCCTCCGGGGCCTCGCCGGCGTGGATGTGCAGGTTGTGGATGTCGAACCGCTGCCGGTTGCGTTCCAGCAGCTCGATCGCCTCCGGATCCCGCTCCAGGGTGTGCACCGCACCCCCGGGCATCAGCCGGGCGATCTCCAGGGCCAGGGCGCCGGTGCCGCCGCCCACGTCCCAGACGAGGGAATCGGCCCGGGGCCGCAGGTGGGCCAGCAGCATCACCCGCAGCTCCAGCGGCGTGGGGCTGAAGCCCGGGGCGTCCTCGAAGGCGCTGTCCGGCAGTCCGGGGGTGACGAAATCCCAGTGGAATGGGTTCGGCAACGGGCTCACGAACCGGCCAGGACGCTCACCGTATCAGCGATCTGACCGGGCCAGAGACGCCGTTGCGCCAGCAGCCAGTCGGCGCGGGCCGGATCGATCCGCTCCCCGGGCACCAGCAGCGGGATCCCCGGCGGATAGGGACAGATCGGCGCCGCCGCCAGCCGGCCGGCGGCCTGCTCCAGGGGGATGGCCTGGGCGGGGCTCCGCCAGGCCACGCCGATCGGCAGCTCCGGCGCCGCCAGCAGCGGCAGGGGGGGCGGGGTGAACGGGGCCAGGGGCGGCCCGCCGAGGGCCCGGCGCAGGGCCTCCAGCTGGCGCGGCAGGCGCCGCTCCACGCCCCGGGGCGGGTTCAGCCCCAGGCAGAAGGTGAGGGCGCCGGGTTCCGGCAGCTCCGCGATCACCCCCCGCTCCAGCAGCCAGGTGTCGGCCTCCAGGCCGTTGATCCCCAGTGGGGCCGTGGCCAGCACCAGGCGCAGGGGATCGCCGTTGGCCACCAGCGGCAGGCCCAGGTCCTCCAGCCGCCGCCGCAGCCGGACGGCCCGGGTCACGGCCCGATAGCGCTGGCGCCGGCCGGCGGCGCTGGCGCCGTGCTCCAGAGCCGCGGCCGTCGAGGCCAGCAGCAGGGCGCTGGGGCTGGAGGTCTGCAGCCACAGCAGGGCGCGCTCGATGGCGGCCGGTGCCACCCGTTCGCCCTGGGCCAGCAGGGCGGCGCTCTGGGCCAGGCCGGTGCTGCTCTTCTGGACGGAGAGCACCACCAGATCGGCGCCGGCGGCCAGGGCCTCGCCGCTGCCGTGGGCCTGGTCCACCAGCACAGGCAGGCCCGCCCGGTGGGCCAGGGCCACCAGGGCCGGCAGATCGGCCGCCAGCCCCTGGTAGGTGGGATCCACCAGCACCAGGGCCGCCGCGGGGCTGCCGCCATCCGCGGCGACCGCCGCCAGCACCCGTTCCAGCCGCCGGGGCTCCGGCGGCTGCCACAGGCCCGTGAGCGGATCGCTGCTCAGGTCGTACAGCAGTGGCTCGATGCCGCCCAGCACACAGCCGTGCAGCAGGCTGCGGTGCAGGTTGCGGGGCAGGAGCACCCGGGAACCCGGCGGGCCCAGGGCGAGCAGGGCCGCCTGCAGCAGCCCCGAGGCTCCGTTCACCCCGAACCAGCAGCGCTCCGCCCCCAGCAGGACCGCCGCGCCCCGCTGGGCCTCGGCCACCGTTCCCTCCGGCTCCAGCGGCCCCCCGAAGCCGGGCAGTTCGGGCAGATCCCAGCTCCCGGGAGGCTGGCGCAGCAGCCGCCGCAGATCGGGGGCCAGGGCCCGGCCGCGGCCATGGGCCGGCAGGTGCAGGGCCAGCGGCGCTGACCGCCAGAAGGGGCCCATGGACCGGGGAACGCAGTTCCTAGAGTCTGGACATCCATGCGGCAGGACCCTGACCGAGGACGTCACCCCCACCCCGCGCTACGACCCCAACGCGGACCTGCGCTGGCTGCTGCTGCGGCCCTGGGTCCTGGTCAGCCGGCTGATCGTGGTGCTGTGGCGCCTGGCGGGGCTGGGCCTGCGGCTGGCGGTCCAGTCCAGCAGCACCGATGCCAAGGTGCAGCAGCGGCTCGCCCGCGCCATCCTCGAGACCCTCAACGACCTGGGCCCCTGCTTCATCAAGGTGGGCCAGGCCCTCTCCACCCGCCCCGACCTGGTGCGGCGCGACTGGCTGGAGGAACTGGCCCGTCTCCAGGACGATCTGCCCCCCTTCCCCCACAAGGTCGCCCTGGCCCTGATCGAGGCGGAGCTGGGGGCCCCGGCCCACCAGCTGTACGAGGAGTTCCCCGACTACCCGATGGCGGCGGCCAGCCTGGGCCAGGTGTACCGGGCCCGCCTGAGCGAGGGCCACTGGGTGGCGGTGAAGGTGCAGCGGCCCGACCTGCCCTTCGTGCTGCGCCGCGACCTGGTCGTCATCCGCTCGCTGGCGGTGCTGGCGGCCCCGTTCCTGCCGCTGAATCTGGGCTTCGGACTCGGGGCGATCATCGATGAGTTCGGCTACACCCTGTTCGAAGAGATCGACTACCGGCGCGAGGCCGACAACGCCGAACGCTTCGCCACCCTGTTCCAGGACCACCCGGAGGTGACCGTTCCGGCCGTGGTGCGGCCCCTGAGCAGTCGGCGGGTGCTGACCACCAGCTGGATCAACGGCACCAAGCTGCAGAGCCGCCGCGAGCTGGAGGCCCACCACCTGGATCCGGCGGCCCTGATCCGCACCGGCGTGATCGCCGGCCTGCAGCAGCTTCTGGAGTTCGGCTATTTCCATGCCGATCCCCACCCGGGCAACCTGTTCGCCCTGCCGGGCAAGACCAATGGCCTGGGCCATGTGGCCTATGTCGACTTCGGCATGATGGACTCCCTCAGTGATGCCGACCGGCTCACCCTCACCGGGGCGGTGGTGCACCTGATCAACCGGGATTTCGACGCCCTGGCCAGGGACTTCGTGGCCCTGGGCTTCCTCAACCCCGCCACCCCACTGGGGCCGATCGTGCCGGCGCTCGAGGAGGTGCTCGGTGGTGCCCTGGGGGAGAACGTGGGCAGTTTCAACTTCAAGGCGATCACCGATCGCTTCTCGGAGCTGATGTACGACTATCCCTTCCGGGTGCCGGCCCGCTTCGCCCTGATCATCCGGGCGGTGGTGAGCCAGGAGGGTCTGGCGATGCGTCTCGACCCCGACTTCCGCATCATCCGCGTGGCCTATCCCTACGTGGCCCGGCGCCTGCTGGCCGGCGACACCGCCGAGATGCGCGAGAAGCTGCTGGAGGTGATCTTCGATCGTGAAGGGCGCCTGCGGGTGGAGCGGCTGGAGAACCTGCTGGCCGTGGTCGAGAACGGTTCCGCGTCCACCGATCTGCTGCCGGTGGCCCGCGACGGCCTGCGCCTGCTGCTGGGCAAGGAGGGCACCAGCCTGCGCCAGCGGCTGCTGCTGAGCCTGGTGAGCCACGACCGTCTCCACACCGATGATCTCCAGGCCCTGCTGGGCCTGATGCGGCGCACCTTCTCGGCCCGCAAGCTGGCCACCGGCCTGCTGGCCCGCTTGAATCCGCTCGCCGCCTGACCCCTTCCGGTGCCCGTTGATTCCCACGGCTCCCACGCGGCGCCTTGAACGAGGCCCTGCTGGTGATCCTCCTGCCCCTGCTGGTGGCGGGCTGGGTCCTGCAGGTTCGCGCCCTGGAGCGGCGGGTGCGGCGCCTCGAGCAGCAGGCCGCCTCCCTGAGCGAGCGCTTCTTCGCCCTGTCGCTGTGGAGCGAGGTGCTCCAGAAGCGGCTCGATGGGGACACCGCACCCGAACCGGCCCGGCTCGCCGCCGCTGAGGAGCTCCCCCTGCCGGCGCCCGCGGTCGAAGCTGCAGCCGAAGCCGAAGCCAGATCCCAACCCCAGGCCCAACCTGCGGTGGCGGCGCCAATGGCAGTGCCGGTGGCCACCCCCGCGCTGCGCCCCCCGGTGCCCCCCGCGTCCCTCCGTACCCCCCGGTCCAGCGGGGCAACGGGCGGGCCCTGGAAGCGGATCGAGCGGCTGCTGGTGGAGAACTGGAGCGGCCTGCTCGGCGTGCTCGTGGTGGTGGCCGGGGTCACCTTCCTGACGATCAACGCGGGCCTGCAGCTGGGGCCCCGCGAGCGGTTTCTGCTCACCCTGCTGGCGGGCGGGGCCCTGGCCCTGCCGTCCTTGCTGTGGGGCCGGCGCCCGCGCTGGCGCGACCTCACCGACGCCATGCGCAGCGGTGGCGGCGCCCTGGTCCTGTTCGCCTGCGCCGCCGCCGGCGGCCTGCCCCAGCTCGGCCTCCAGTGGATCGAGGAGCCGGCTCCGGCCCTGGCCCTGCTGGCCGTGGGGGTGGCCGCCAACCTGGCCTTGGCCGCCATCGCCCGCACCGCCGCGATGGCCTCCCTGCACGTAGCGGTGAGCCTGGTGCCCCTGGCCATCGGTCCCCAGGGCGGCCCGGCCCTGGCCATCGCCGGCGCCATTGCCCTGGTGGGCTCGGAGCTGCCCCTGCGGCACCGCTGGCCGCGGCACCGCCTCGTGGTCAGCTGGGTGTTCGGCGCTTTCCAGGTCGCCTGGTACCTGCGCAACGGCCCCAACCTGGCCACCTCCCCGGCCCTGGTCGGCGGAGCGGTCCTGGCGGGGGTGCTGGTGTTCGGCCCGGGGCTGCTGCGGCTGCACCGCCAGGGGGCCGCGCCTCCCCGGCTGCAGGCCGTGCCCGCGGCCCTGCTGCTCAGCCAGTGGGGCGGTCTCGCTCTGGCCCTGCTGCTCTTTCCACCGGCGCCGGCCGTCCGCGCCGGGGCTCTGGCGGTCGCCGCCGCGGCGGCGCTGCTGCTGGGACAGGGGGCCCGGCGACGGGGACCCCGCTGGCTGGCCCTGGGTGATGGCCTGGTGGGCCAGACCCTGGTGCTCGCGGCCCTGCTGAGCCTGGCCCCGCTGATCGCCGACGGGCCGCTGCTGGCCGGGGTGGTGCTGCTGGAGTCGCTGCTGTTCCTGACCCTCGCCGTGCGGGAGGGCTCCGGACCGCTCCGTCGCGCCGGCTGGTGGCTCAGTGCCGCCGCCGGGGTGGTGCTGGCCCTGAGCGGCCTGGGGGCCGCGCTGCTCCGGGGCGACCCGGTGCATCAGCTGCAGACCGGGGCGGTGCTGACGGTCGGGGCGGGTCTGACGGCGGCGATGCAGGTGCTGCTGCAGCGCCGCGGTGTGCCGCTGCCCCTGCCGCCCCTGCTGGGCTGGCTGGCCGCTGGCCTGGTCGCCGTCGGCACCGCCCTTGTGGTGCCGGAGGACTGGCGTTCGCCCCTGTGCCTGGTGGTGATGGGCGCCGTCCTGGTGGCGGCACGCCGCTGGCGCCCCCCCGGTCTGCTGAACGGCATCACCGTGTCGATCGCCCTGGCCCAGGCGGCCGGCTGGCTGACCCTGCTGGCCCAGGCACCCTGGCCGCCGCTGCACCTGCTGGCCCGCCTGCTCCCCCTGACGGTCCTGGCCCTGGTGCTGTCGGCCTGTGGCGGCGGCGGCCGCCGGCAGGGCCTCGGGCTGGCGCTGCTGGGCGTCGATGCGGGCCTGGGCGTGCTGTGGCTGCTCGAGCCGATCTCGCCGCTGCTGCCGGGGGCGGCCTGGCTGCTGCTCTCTCCCGCAGCACTGGCCGGGACCCGCTGGCTGCGGGGCGGCGCCGTGCGGGTGGCCCTGGGGCTTTCCCTGGCCTACCTGGCCGCCTTCGGCGTCTCCTTCCTGGTGGTGATCGGACCCAGCCAGGAGCTGGTGACGCTCGGCGTCCTGCAGGTGCGCGGCCGCCTGCTGATCGAGCTGCTGGCGATCGCCGTCGGCCTCCACGGCTGGTTCTTCAGGGCCGGACCTGACCTGGCGCGGCTGCCCAGCTGGAAGGCGGTGCAGCCCTGCTTCCTCGAGGGCTCCCTGCTGGGGGTGATGGTGCTGCTGCAGGGGGAGATCAGCGTCCCCTGGCGCCCCGTCGCCTGGACGCTGCTGGCCCTGCTCCTGGTCTGGCCGGCTCTGGTGCTGCGTTTCGCCGTCCGCCTGCAGGTCTACGGGGTGATCGTCTACTGGCTGGCGGTGGGGTCGCTGCTGGTCGGCCTCAGCATCGGCCTGCCGTCTTTCCCCGCCGCCACCGGAGCGGCCCAGACCGCTGGGCTGGTGGCGATCGGCCTGCAGACGGCCTTCGTCCTGTCCTGCCGCCGCTGGCTCGATCTCGAACGGCTGGCCGATCCGGGCGGATGGCCGCCCCTGGCCTGGGTCGGCGGGCGGGTGGCGCGCCGGCGCAACCTCTGGCTTGGCCACCCCCTGTTCATCGCCGTGGCCGTCGTGCTGGCCAGCGGCTACGACCGGGCCCTGCTGACCCTGCTCTGGACGGCGGAGGCCCTCGCCGTCTACCTGCTGGGGGTGGTGCTGCGGGAGCCCCAGTTCCGCCGGGTGGCCCTAGTGGGGCTGGGGGCCTGCCTGCTGCGACTGCTGGCCATCGACATGGCCCAGGCCGACCTGGGCCTGCGGGGTCTGGTGTTCGTGGGCGTGGGGCTGCTGCTGCTGGCCATGAACGCCCTGGTCCGCCGCTTCCGCAGCCGATTCAGCTGAGGGGTTCCGCTGACGGGTCCCTCTGACGGGGCGGCTCCGGCGCCTAGGGTCGGGCGCGATCGCCTGTCCCCATCCCCGCCGTGTCCCTGCTGCTGGCCGCCCTCGACGCTGCACCCGTGACCCTTCGGCAGGCGGGGCTGGACCAGGCCAGCGGCGCCTACGGCGATCTGGATGCCATGGAGATCCTGCTGGAGTACGCCCCGCTCACCTACCCGCCCTACATGCTGGCCGGCATCGGTCTGGCCATGGCGGTCCTGTGCGGGCTCACCTTCGCCCGGATGATCCAGAACCGGCTGGAGGGCTGGAAGCAGGACCGGCTGGCCCTGCTGCCGATCGCCAATCTGGAGACGACCATGCCTTACGCGGGCCTGGTGATCGGGGTGACCCTGTTCATCGGCGCCAGCCTGCAGGTGTTCGGCTTCGCCGCCGGCGCCGCCCTGCTGGTGGCCTTTGTGCTGTCGCTGCTCACCGGCGGTGCCCTGTGGGTGCAGCTGGAGCGGCTGATGGCCCAGGTGCAGGACGGCACCTTCAGCGCCGTGGACTTCGACAATTTCGACCAGTTCTTCTGAGCAGGGTTCGGGTAGCCGCTCAACCGGCCGCCGCCCGCCAGCGGGCAACTGCTCGTAACGTTCTGAAACAACGCAAGCAGGACATGCAGGCCTCCCTCTCCCTCAACCGCCAGTTCTCGATCGCCGTCCACTCCCGCGCCATCGACAACTGCAACGACATCGAGGAGCTCCGCAAGGTCGCCAAGACCCTCCTTTCCGCCTGGCAGCACCAGGCCGAATTCAGTGAGCACTACGGCGCCCAGGCCCTCGGCATCCGCCCGTAGGTCGAGGTGTTCAAGGCGTTCCGTCTTCAGAGCCCCCGGCGCCCCTGCGTCGCCACAGCTTCAGGCCGACGCCGCCCCACAGCAGGCTCCAGAGCACGAAGGTGACCAGAGTCCCCACCTGGCCGCCCCCCAGGTCGTAGACGCCGGCGCCGATCAGGCCGGCATCGATCAGCGAGCCCCCCACGCCCCAGCCCAGCACCCAGATCGCCACCAGGGCGATGGCCGTCACTTGCTCCTTCATCGTTCGCCCTGCGCAGGGGCCCCAGCCTGCCAGTCCAGCCAGGCTGTACGCTTCTGTTGATTCAAAGATTTCTCTTCGGCGAGTGACAACGTCCTGAAAGGGCTATCGACGAATCGGTTCATAATTGTTTCTCTGTTCATGACGATTTACGTTGGAAATCTCTCCTTCGATGCGGAGGTGGAGGATCTCAACCATCTGTTTGCGCAATATGGAGCGCTGCGTAACTGCAGCCTGCCCCTCGACCGGGAAACCGGCCGCAAGCGCGGCTTCGCCTTCGTGGAAATGGCCAATGAGGCTGATGAAACCAAGGCCATCGACGACCTTCAGGACGTCGAGTGGATGGGGCGGATGATCCGGGTCAACAAGGCCCAGCCCCGCACCGGTGGTGGTGGCGGCGGTGGCGCCGGCGGCGGTCGCGCCCGCTACTGAGTTTCGCCGAAACGGTCGGCAGCCCCCGGAAACGGGGGCTTTTTCATGGCCGTGCCTTTGGCTTGGCCTCCGGCCGTGCCCTCCTGGGCTCAGGCCACCAGGTAGGCCTCCAGGGAGCGGGAGTGGTGGCGGATCCCTTCGAGGGCGCGCCGCTCCAGGTTGCGGGTCTTGTCGCGGCTCATGCCCAGGGTGCGGGCGATGCCGGTGAGGCTCATCGGCTCCTCCCCATCGATGCCGTAGCGCATCTTCAGCACCCGACCCTGCAGCTCCGGCAGCTGCTCCAGCAGGGCCCGCAGGTCCCCCTTGAGGCATTCGCCGTCCACCAGATCGGCGGGCAGCAGGTCGTCGCCGGCCAGCAGATCCAGCAGCTCGGTGTCCTCACCGTCGCCCACCTTGGTCTCCAGGCTCACCGGCTGGCGGGCGCGGCAGAGCAGATCCTTCACTTCCTCCTCGGGCAGCTCCACCGCCACCGCCAGTTCGCTCAGGGTGGGGGTGCGGCCCAGCTCCTGGCTGAGCTCCCGCTGGCCCTTCTTGAGCTTGTTGAGGGTTTCGGTGATGTGGATCGGCAGGCGGATCGTGCGGCTCTTCTCGGCGATCGCCCGGGTGATGCCCTGGCGGATCCACCAGTAGGCGTAGGTGGAGAACTTGTAGCCGCGGGTGGGATCGAACTTCTCGACACCCCGCACCAGGCCGATGGTGCCCTCCTGGATCAGGTCCAGGAGTTCCATGTTCCGCTTGGTGTACTTCTTGGCCACACTCACCACCAGGCGCAGGTTGGCGGCCACCATGCGCTCCTTGGCGCGGCGGCCGGCGTGCAGGCGCTTGCGCAGCATCGCCGGGGTGAGGCCCGCTTCGGCCGCGAGCAGCTCGGGGCTGGGCTCCTCCCCACCGGAGCGCAGGGTGAGTTCCTCGCGCAGCTCCTCAAGGACCATCAGCTCCTGCACCTGGCGGCCCAGGGTGATCTCCTGCTCATGGCTGAGCAGCGGCACGCGACCGATGTCCCGCAGGTAGGAACGCAGCGAATCGCCGGTGGGGACCAGCAGGGACGCTGAAGCAGCCGTAACCGTGGAAGCAGCCGTGACGGTGATCGAAGGCATCGTCCCTTGTTACGAAACCGTTTGGTTTCGTAAAACTACCATCACTTCGCGGACTCGCTCCGACCTGGAGCGTTGCCCACAATGGAGCCATGGGCGCCGATCGGCTTCAGAAACTCGTGGCGGCCGCTGGGCTCTGCTCCCGCCGACAGGCCGAGGCCTGGCTGCGTGACGGCCGGGTGCGGGTCAACGGCCAGCCCGCCCAGCTCGGCGACCGGGCCGACCCCGCCTGCGACCGGATCAGTGTCGACGGCCGGCCCCTGGAGCTGCCGGCCGCCACCCTGACGCTGCTGCTCAACAAGCCGGCCGGGGTGCTCAGCACCTGCCACGACCCCCACGGCCGCCCCACCGTGCTCGAACTGCTGCCGCCGCAGCTGCGCCCCGGCCTGCATCCGGTGGGCCGCCTCGATGCCGACAGCCACGGCGCCCTGCTCCTCAGCAACGACGGCGCCCTCACCCTGCGCCTCACCCATCCCCGCTACGGCCACCGCAAGACCTACCGGGTCTGGGTGGAGGGGCTGCCGCGAGCGGCCACCCTGGAGCGCTGGCGGGCCGGCGTGCCCCTCGACGGCCTTCCCAGCCTGCCGGTGGAGCTGCGGCGGCTGCGCCACCACCGCGGCGCCACCCTGCTGGAGCTGGTGCTGCGGGAGGGCCGCAACCGCCAGATCCGGCGCACCGCCGAGATCCTCGGCCACCCGGTGCTCGACCTCAGCCGCATCGCCATCGGGCCTGTGCAGCTGGGGGATCTGGCGGAAGGGGCCTGGCGCAGGGTCGAACCGGGAGAATGGGGCCCCCTGGCCGTCGCTCCCTGAGCCCCCCTTCCTTGCCCACCCCGGCCAAGCCCCTGCTCCAGCGCCTGCGTGAGCGCCTGCCGGGCCAGCGCCCCCTGCGTCCGGTCGTCGAGGAGCGGCCCGAGGATCCCCTGCTGCTCGCCGGCCAGCAGCTGCGGGAGGCCCGCGAGAACCGCGGCCTCGGCCTGCGCCAGCTCGCCCTCGACACCCGCATCAGCACGGCGGTGCTGGAGGCCCTGGAGCGGGGCTGGCGCGACCGGCTGCCGGAGGCGGCCTACCTGCGCACGATGCTGCCCCTGCTGGAGCAGCACCTGGAGCTGCCCCGCGGCAGCCTCGACGGCGTGCTGCCGCCCGAGCGCGATCGCCAGCACGGCCGGCGGCGGGACACGGTGTTGCTGCGCTTCACCCCGGGCTCGATCGATGTCTTCACCACCTGGCAAGGCACCGTGCTCTATGCGGTGCTGTGCGGCGGCCTGATCTACGGGCTCAACCTGCAGCAGCGTCAGCTGGCCGCCCAGGGGCTGCATGTGTTGCGGCCGATCCCGCCCCTGAGCGCCGAGCAGAGCGAGCGGGCGGATCTGGAGGATGCGGACCGGACGATCCTGGGCGCCTACCCCGACCTGCGCCCCCTGGGCAAGGCCGCCGCCGGCCAGGGGCTGCAGCGGCTGCGCCGCGAGACCAGCCAGAACCGGCCCGACCTCGCCCTCGGCCTGCTGCGCCTGGAGCTGGCCCGGCCCACCCGGGTGTCGCTGCGCAGCGACCGGGGCGTCGAAACCCAGCTGCCGGCGGTGCAGGGCAGCTTCAGCCTGCCGGTGCTGCCCCCCTTCAGCCTGCGGCTCGAGCCGGCCCCGCCGGCCAATTCCGTGCGCTGGAACGGCCAGCCGCTGGCGCCCGCGGCGGCCGCCGATCCCGGCGGCGCTGTGGCGGCCACGCCCCAGGGCCAGGCCCAGTTCCTCTACCCGCCACCGGCTGCGGCCGCCGCCCCGCGCCCCCGGCCGTAGCGGGCCGCCATGGCCCGGAAGCCCTGCAGGGGGCCCGCCAGTGCCGATACCGGCTGCGACAGCCGCCAGCTCCAGTTGCCGTCGATGGTGCCGGGGGTGTTGAAGCGGGCCTCGTCGCCCAGCTCCAGCAGGTCCTGCAGGGGCACCACCGCCAGATCGGCCGTCGAGGCCAGCGCCACCTCCAGGAGCTGCCAGCTCGGCGCCCGCACCTCACCGCCCACCACCGCCGCCACCCGACCCCGGGCCCCGTCGTCGAGGTTCCGCCACCAGCCGAGGCTGGTGGCGTTGTCGTGGGTGCCGGTGTACACCACCCAGCGGCTGCCGCTGTAGTTCGCCGGCAGGTAGGGGTTGTCGTCGTTGCCGTCGAAGGCGAACTGCAGGATCTTCATGCCCGGCAGGGCGAAGCGGTCCCGCAGGGCCTCCACGGCCGGGGTGATGACGCCGAGGTCTTCGGCGATCAGCGGCAGCCGGCCGCCGGGGAGCAGCCGTCCCTGGCGGCGGCAGCGGGAGCGCAGGCGGCCCAGCAGGGCGGCGCCGGGGGAGGGGCGCCAGGAGCCGTGCTCAGCGGTGGCATCGGCGCCGGGGACGCTCCAGTAGGCCTCCAGGGCCCGGAAGTGGTCGAGACGCAGCAGATCCATCAGCTCCAGCTGTCGCCCCAGCCGCTGCAGCCACCAGCGGAAGCCGGTGAGGCGGTGCACCCACCAGCGGTAGACGGGGGTGCCCCAGAGCTGGCCGGTGGTGGAGAAGTAGTCCGGCGGCACGCCGCTCTGCTCCACCAGGCCGCCGCCATCCCGCAGGGAGAACAGGCGCCGGTGGCTCCAGACATCGGCGCTGTCGTGGGCCACGTAGAAGGGCAGATCCCCCACCAGGCGCACCCCCTGGCGATGGGCCCGCTCCTGCAGCCGGCCCCACTGGACCTGGAGCTGCCACTGCAGCAGGGCCTCCTCCTGCAGGGCCTGGTTCTGGGCGTCGACCAGGGCCCGCAGGGCGGGGGCCTGGCGCCGGGCCAGGGGCTCCGGCCATTCCCACCAGGGCCGGCCCCCCTGGAGGCGGCGGATCACCATGAAGCGGCAGTGGTCGACCAGCCAGAAGCGCTGGCGCTCCTCCCAGCGATCGAAGGCCGCCCGGCGCTCCGGCGGCTGCCCGGCCCAGCCCCGGGCCAGGGCCGTGGCGATGGCGGCCGCCCGCTGGCCGGCGACGGCCGGATCGAGGCGATCCCCAGCTCCCAGGGGCAGGGCATCCCGGTCGGCGGCGCTGATCAGGCCCTCGACCACCAGGTCGTCGGCATCGATCAGCCAGGGGTTGAGGGCCGAACCGCTGGGGGAGCTGTAGGGGGAGCCGGTGCCGTCGGTGGGGGCCAGGGGAAGCAGTTGCCACACCCCCACCCCCTCGGCGGCCAGCAGGTCGATCCAGTCGCGGGCGGCGGCGCCGAAGCTGCCGCAGGCCGGTGTGCCCGGCAGGGCCGTGGGGTGGAGCAGCACGCCGCAGGCGCGGGGGTCGCTGCTCACGGTTTCGGCAGGCGGTAGCGGTCCACGATCCGGCGGGCGAAGGCCGGGATGTGGGCGTCGACCTTCTCCAGGTGGTGGCGCTGCAGCCAGAGGGCGTTGCGGGTGAAGTGCGAATCGATCGAGAAGCGGCCGTACTCGAGCCCCTTGGGCCCGAAGCGCTGCACGAACACCCCCACCAGTTCGGCGAGCCACATGGGCAGCTTGAGGGCCTTCTCGTAGGCGTCGATGCCCTGCTGCACCGCCTGGCGGCGGTCGCCGGAGCTGGTCACCGGCGCCAGATCGAGCTCCGGTTCCACCAGATCCAGCAGTTCCTGGCCGAGGGGGTTGCGGACGGTGACCCACTGGCGGCCGAAGCTGGCGCCCATGTAGCCCACCACCAGATCGGCGCCGGCGTTGGTGTAGTCGAAGCAGCTCAGGCAGCTGGGGGCGAACACGTCCTTGAGGGCGGGCGTGTCGAGGCCGAAGAAGGGAACGGTTTCCTCCTGGCCGTCGCTGTGGCGGAAGTGGATGCGGAAGTCCTGCATGAACTCGTAGTGCACCACCGTGTCGGGGGAGCGGCTGGCGCTCTCCAGGAAGGTCTGCAGCCCGTCCCGGCTGACGTTGTCGACGCAGGGCAGGCCGAGCACGTAGAGCTTCTGCAGGGGCAGGGTGGCCTGCACGGCCCGCAGGGCCTGGATCTGACAGCCCACGCCGATGGCCAGCAGCCGTTCGATGCCGCTGCCCGGCAGCTGCTCAAGCACCTCCAGGTTGGGGGAGAGGGTGGGCTTGTTCACCCGGGCCGCCAGCACCTCCTCCGGGGTGCGGGCCAGCACCGGCACCGGGGTGAAGCGGTCGTCCTCGCTCTGCTGCACGCACAGCACCGCATCCACCAGGCCGCTCTCCAGGGCCCGCACGCCGATCCGGCTGACGATGCCCGTCCACTGGGCCCCTTCGATCGGCTGGCGCAGCCTGGCGGTGACCATGCGCTGGTGGACACCGAAGTAGAGCTCGTCCTCGTCGTCCAAGCGGCGGCGGCGGCCGTGGGCCTGCTCCTCCATGGCCTCGAAGCGCTGCTCCAGGAAGGCGCAGGCCCGGCGCACGTAGGCCACCCAGCGGCTGTCGCAGAGGCCGCAGTCGCTGCAGAGGTCCTTGGCGGGTTTGGGGCTGCCCTTGGCCAGGGGTCGGGCTCGATCGTGCGGCGCCAGGGACGACGGCGCCGGTGAAGGAACGGAGGACAAGCGGTGGTGGGCGCAGGAGCTCGACGCTCAACCTATCGGCCGTGGCGGCCCCATGCCGCTGGATGGCGGCGACGCCTGCGCGAGAGTGCTTGCAGCTCCCCTCCGTTTCGGCCCCGATGCCCGCCCGCCGGAAGCCCCGCCGCCCCGACGAACCCCCGGCCCCCGGCAACGGGACCCCCAAGGCCCAGCCCCCGGCTCCGAAGCGGCGCCTGGCCACCGGACGGCTGCTCAAGAGCCTCGGCGTCACGGCCGCCGGCGCCGTGGTGGGGATGGGCGTCCTGGGGCTGCTCTGGCCGATGCCCGACCGGGCCCTGGCCCCCACGCCCGAGGTGGGTCCCGCCAGCCTGGCCGCCCCGCCGGCGCGGGCCATCACCCTGCTGGTGATCGGCAGTGATGCCGAGAAAGTCGGCGCGCCGGTGAACGGGGCCGCCCCCGCGGGCCCGGCCAACGCCGACGCCCTGCTGCTGGTGCGCGTCAACCCGCAGGGGCCCTTGCAGGTGCTCAACCTGCCCACCGAAGTGGCGGTGAACCTGCCCGGGCAGAAGGGCCCCAAGCGCCTGGGTGAGGCGTTCCGCCTCGGGGGCGTGGCGCTCACCGCCGACGCGGTGCGGGAGCTGGTGGGGCTCCAGCCCCCCGCCCCCGACCGCTACCTGGTGCTCTCCCGTGGGGCGCTGAGGGACGTGGTCAACGGGCTGGGAGGTCTGGAACTGAGCCCGCCGCGGCGGATGAGCTACACGGATCAGACCCAGAAGCTGACCATCGACCTGCAGGCCGGCCTGCAGCAGCTGGGGGGCAACAAGGTGGAGCAACTGGTGCGCTTCCGCGACACCTGGCTGGGCGACACCGGCCGCCGCAGCAACCAGCAGCTGGTGGCCAGCAGCCTCAGGGAGCGGATGCTGCAGCCGGAGCGGCTGGCCAAGCTGCCGTTCCTGGTGAGCCAGCTGCAGCCCAAGGTGCAGACCAACCTGACGCCGGGCGAGACCCTCAGCCTGCTGGCGGCCGGGCTGGACGGCAGCAAACCGGTGCAGTTCGCCAATCTGCCGCTGAAGCCCGCCGAGGAGAAGCACAAGGGCCTGCGCCAGCTGGAGGCCGGTGCGACGCCGCCGCTGTGGAAGGAGCCGGTGGCTCCGTAGCGATACTGGCCGCCATGGCCATCACTCCTGAGTTTCTGGTGCCGAGCACCTTCCAGCACTACCTGCTGGGACTGTTCGCCGTGGCCAACAACTTCCCCGCCATCGGGCGTTCCTCACCCTGAGCCAGGGGGTGCCCGCCAGCCAGGTGCGGCGGGTGATCCGGATCACCACCTTCTCCAGCCTGCTGATCATGCTGGGGGCTTACTTCGTGGGCACGGCGGTGCTCCAGTTCTTCGGCATCAGTGTGAGTGCCTTCCAGATCGCCGGCGGCCTGCTGCTGGGCTTCAGCGGCCTGAGCATGCTGAATGCCACCGATCCGGGCGATTCCCACGAGAAGAACCTCGATGTGTCGCGCATGGATGTGGGGCAGATGACCTCCTCGGCGATCGTGCCGATCTCCCTGCCCCTCACCACCGGCGCCGGCACGATGTCGACGATCACGGTCTACGCCGAGGCGGCTCGCAACCTCGATCTGCGTCTGCAGCTGTTCGCGGCGATCTTGGCGATGGCGATCCTGATCGGCCTGATGTTCACCTTCGCCACCCGCCTCACCCGGCTGCTGGGCCATGTGGGCATGACGGTGCTGATCAAGGTGATGGGCCTGTTCACCCTGGCGATCGGGGTGCAGTTCATCGCCACCGGCGCCAGCACCCTGCTCAGCCGGGTGACGCTGCGGGTGTGAGATTTGGCGTTGAAGGTGTGCATCAGCAACGTGTCGATGACGGGTGACAGATTGGCCAACACGGCAAGCCTCTTGAGCTTGTGGGTGCGAATCGGTGGGCGTTGTCATGGCTCTCCTGGATCCTGAGCCTGGTTTCGTGGCCCTGCAATCCCTGCTGGTGAGGGCTTCTTATGGCTGATGGCTGAGCTGAGTCGCGGAGGCCTGCAGCCCTTCAAAGATCGGCTCTGCAATGCCAGCAGGGAAATCCTTTGGGAGCTTGGCGGCGACAGCTGCGATCACCCCGGGGGTTCTGACGATCAAGGACTCCAGCAGGTCGTTCGCACGGCCGCCCAGGCCCAGACGGGAGGCGGTGGTGGTTAGGTGACGCCGCTGAATCTGCAGGGGTTTGTAGGTGCGGCTCTTGGTTCCATGCCAGGCCATGGCCATCCGGATCTTTTGCTGGGCATACAGGCCCGCGCCTTTACCGATGACGGGCCAGGCCGAGAGGACGTCGTAGAGGGGGGTGAGCTGATAGCGGCCTCCCTGCTGCAGAAAGAGGCTGAAGTTTTTGGCGTGGCCATCGATGGCACGCAACATCCAGAACAGCACCTGGGCAGAGAAAAAGGTTTGCAGATCCTTCTCAGCAGTGGCGGATTGGGCGAGCCATTGGCTGATTGCCACCATGCCAGGGCCCCCTTCGCTTTCGTATTTGAATCTGGGTGGGGTGGCGGTGGCCTGGCAGAAGTCCTCGGTGGGAAGCCGCAGCCAGTGGCTCCCCTTGGGATGGAGCCGGCGATCGAAGCGCTCCACGATCAGGCAGCGCTGACCATCAAACGCGGCCATCTGGGCATTGGCCACCTCAAGACCGTAGGCCTCCAGGAGGCGACCGCACAGCCACTCGTTCTCCACCGAGGTGCTGAGATCGATCTGGCCGGTTCCCACCACACCCATGGGGAGCTTGAACAGATGGCTGGTGGGGGTGCTGCCCAAGGGGCGGCACCAGCGATCGCCGTGGAACAGCAGCGCCGTTTTCTCCTGGGCACCGGCCACCGAAAGCCTCAGCTCCTCGTCTGATGGCCCGGCCAGTGCTGAGGCCGTTGGAGCGGTGACACCCCTCAGCAGGTGCCCGATGGCTCTGTCTGTGAGGGGGTCCGCTTCGATGCGATCCAGCCCGGAAGGCTGCTCGCCAGGAGGCAGCAGTTGAACAGCCCCCGCGCAGTCACGACCAACAGCCTCCAGGAGATCGAAGGCACCGGTGCTGGCGGTCCTGAAGCGCTGCTGCACGCGCTGGCGGATGGAGGCGCTGTCGGGAAGAAGATTCTCGAACCAGGCCTCCACCGCAAGGCCCCGCAACACGGTGGCTGCTGGCACCGGCTGGAGCGACAGGGACAGGGGGCGATGGTTCGGGGACGACAGCCAACTCCTGGCGTAATGGAACTCCTGGGACCTGCGCGCCGGCAGTACCCAGGTTCCTACCTGCTCACCATTCATCCAGACCGTCAGCTCCCGCGATTGCCTGGGTCGTCCCATCACCACTCCGCCACTGGTGCAGGCGCGGTTCTTGGGCGGACCACCAGCTCCAGGTCGAGGGCGGCGGTGATCAGCAGCAGGCGATCCAGGGTGAGGCGCTCGGGATGGAGCTCAAGGGCCGACATCCGCGCCTGGCTGATGCCGCCAGCGCTCTGGGCCAACTCCCTCTGGCTGAGGTTCCGCTGGCGCCTGAGGGTCTGCACCAGCTGCCCCAGCTGGGCCGGTGAACGGATGACCGCCTCATCTCCGCCCATGCTCACTCGGATTCCGGATAAACGGACAATACTTGATTTGCGAGTACTGGCTGGATACTTGCTTGATGAGTGCCGTGGGCAGAGCCGCCAGCTCGTGCTGAGCACGCTCGCAGGCCTCGTAGAAGGTCGCCAAGTCACTTCCACTCTCGATGACCAGCTTGGTGAGTTGTATGGAGAGCTGCTCAGTCAGAATCGAATTGTCTTTGCATCTCTCACTGAAAGGCTAAACGGCTGATCCGAATGCAAGCCGGGTGCTAATCAGGCCTGCCCCCTCTGCGGAAGCCGAAACAATTAGGGAGGGATTTATCGGCGCCGTTGGCCTCGATCGTCTCGCGGCAGCGCTGCAGCAGCTCCAGACGCAGGGAGTCGGGGCTCTCGATGCGGATCCCGCCGCCGAAGGCGAACAGCCAGCTGCGCAGGTCGATGTCGGCGGCCAGGGTCCAGCTCGGCAGGTCGAGTTCCACCGGGTAGGGGTGGCTGCCGCCGGCCGGGCCGGGCTCCAGCACGTGGGGGGCCCTGGGGTGGTGCCACCAGGTGTCGTCCGGGAGCGGCCGCGAGAAGCGGGTGTGCTCAATCGGATAGCGCTGCAGGCCCTCGCGGATGAAGGCGAAGGCCCAGGGGGCGCAGCGGAAGCGCAGGGTCACCAGTGCCTGACCGCGGCGTTGGGGGGAGGCGCCGGTGATCTGCCGCTGCTGCTCCAGGTCGGTGCCGAAGTAGATGCCGCCGCTGTGGTGCAGCAGCCGCTCCAGCCGCTTGAGGGCCGCCGCGTGGCTGTCGGCGCTGCGGCGCAGGTCGCCGTGGGCCTGGCCCATGGCAAGGCGATCAAGCCGTTCGCTGCGGATCAGCCCCTGGTCGTGGCCCAGGTGGTCCTCCTCAAAGAGGAGATACCAGCTGACGTGGTGGAAGATCAGCTGCAGCGGCCAGATCCGCAGCTCACCGCTGGGGCTGTCGGTGAAGCTGCCCATGCCCGGGAAGCGGCTCAGGAGCACGCGGCGGTGCTCCACGATCGCCGTCTCGATCGCCTCGGCTCGGCGCGGCGCGGCAAGGGAATCGCGACGCACCAGGGCCATGTCCACCACGGCGTGGCGGGCGTAGCTGCGCACCGGCGCCTGTTCAGCGGCGCTGATGCCCGACCAGGCCAGCCGCTCGTCGAGCTCGCTGAGCAGGTCCTGGGCGGAGGGGTCGGCCAGGCGTCCGGCGGTCTGGCGCACCACGTTGTGGAGCTCCCGCAGCCGCGGCGGCGAGAGCACGGCGGTGCCGAGGCAGTAGCCGTGGCGCACGTTGTCGTTGCGGTTGCGGAAGCCGTAGGGGGTGAGGATCTTCTCGAGGTCCTTGCGCAGGGTGGCCGTTTCCCCCGGCAGGTAGGCCCCCGGGATCGCCTCGGTGGCGGCGATCAGGTGCTGGTGCAGGTTGCCGCCGCGCTCGGCCGGCCGGTCGAAGGGCACCTGGAGCAGGTGGCGCAGCAGGGTCATCACCCGCAGGAACACCGGTCCATCGCCCATCGGCGGCAGCCCGCCATGGACGGCGCCGGGCCGGCTGCGGGCCAGCGGCGCCAGCTGGATCGGCGTCGTGGCCGGCAGGGCGCTGCAGAAGCCGTTGGCCTCCAGCCAGGCCAGGTCCTGGCGGATGGCGGCCGCATCGGCGAAGCAGCTGCCGTGCAGGCGACCCAGGAAGGCGGCGGCCCGATCGGCCAGATCGCCCTCCGGCAGGGGGGAGAGGATCGCCGCCAGCTCCTCGGCGGCGGCGGGATCGCTGGCCGCCAGGTCGGGCCAGGTGCTCAGCAGCCGGATCAGGTGCAGCAGCCGCTCCAGATCGAGCAGGCGGGAATAGCCGTGGCGCTGCACCTGGCGCTCCCGGTTGGTGGCGGAGCGGATGCGGCGGTCCAGCCCCGCCAGCTCCGCCTGCAGCACCGGCGTCAGATCGTCGTGGTGGCTGGGCACCACCGTGCAGATGGAGGCGAAGCCCTCGGAACGCATCGGCCCGACGTGGGGATCGGCCAGGGCGGCGGCCATCTCCTGGATCACCGGCACCGGCACCGGCCGGCTGCGCCGGGCGTTCCAGGCCAGCGAGGTGGGCAGATCGGTGTACAGCCACCAGCCGATCCACTCCACCGGCGCCGGCAGGGCCAGGGCCTGGGTGATCGCCAGCCGCCAGGCCCGGCGGGCATGGGTGGCATCCACGATCACCGGGATGCCCGCCGCCACGGCCTCCACCAGGCGCTGGTGCAGCCGCTGCTGGATGTCCACCCAGGGGCCCTGCACCGCCGCATCCCCGAAGACCTCCTGGCGGATCACGTCGGTGGAGAGCACCAGGGCGGGAGGCTCGCCCGGGCCGGTCAGCAGCGGCGCCAGGGCCCGGGCCAGGGTGGTCTTGCCGCTGGCGGGCTGGCCGATCAGCAGGTGGCAGCGCAGCGGGGCCATGGCGTCAGCAACCGGGGATGCACCACCACTCTTTCGCAGGAGGGGTGCGCCCGTCCGCCCCGTGGCCACCGCTCAGCTGAGAGGGCCTGGCCACGCAGGTGCTCGACGCGCCACAACGACAGCTGGCGCCGCAGCGCCTCACGCACGATCTCGCTGCGGGAGCGGCGGGTTTCTGTGCAGGCGGCTTCCAGCTGCTGCTCAAGGGCCTCGTCAAGCCAGATGGTGAGCAAAGATTCCTGCATGGCGTTTATTGTGATTTCCTTCGTCTCCTCGCTTGGCGGTCATCCAAGCTCTGGTGCTGTCAGCATGAAGGACACGCCTTGCAGGTTGCCCGAGATGACCCAACGATTGCGCTCGCGCCATGACTGTTGTGCATAAGGTTCAGACAACCACCTGCATCGCGACACTCGGACGATGACCACCTCCGAACCTCTGATCACCTGCACACCGGGCATTCGCAGTGTTAAGCCCTGTATTGCCTCCACACGCATCACGGTTTCGGATGTGCTCGAGTATCTGGCTGGTGGCATGAGCCAGGACGGGATCATCAGTGATTTCCCTGATCTCAGGCAAGAACATATTCAGGCGGTGCTGCGTTACGCCGCTGAGCGTGAGAAGCGTCTCAGCGAACTGACTGTCGCCTGAGTAGCGAGATCAAGTTCGGCCTGTCCAATCCGATCTGGGTGCCGACCTATTCACCTGCACGTGCCTCGGGCCCTGCTTCCGGCTCTACCAACCCTTGCTCTTCGGCCACGGCGGCCAAGCGACGATCCTGGGTCCACAGGCGGCAGCGGCTCAGGCGGGCGGAGGCGAGCAGGTGGACATCGACGTAACCGATTCCTCGGCCCATCAGTTGCTCGCGCTCGATCAGCAGCAGCACTTCCTCGTCTCTGGCCACCATGGCGGCCGGAAGACCCTGAAGAAGGCCCAGCACCTGCCCGCGATGGCGCAGATGGCCGCAGGCGAGTTCGCCGATCACCCAGGGATGGATCAGCACCTCGCCGTCCTGCAGGCGCGTGGCGAGGCGCGGTAAGCCAGAGCGCAGGTGATCCACCCACACGGAGGTGTCGACGAGGATCACGTCGTGCTGCGGCGGCGGGGGATCGGCTCCAGGGCCGGTTCACTGCCTCCCAGCGCGGCCAGACGCTTCGCGCTCTCGCGTTGCACCAGGGCCCGAAGGGCTTCCCTGAGCAGGGCGCTGCGTTCCAGATCGCCGCACAGCTGCTCGGCCCTGGCCAGCAGGTCGTCGTCGAGCGTCACGGTGGTTCGCATGCTGTGGCTGTCGCTGTCATCAGTCTAGGTATCACTTGATGATGCATCTGATGATCGGGGGGTGGGCAGAGGTCCGCCTGTTTCGCAGGAAGGGTGCCCTGGTGAGCGATGGGGGCGCCGATGCTGCCTTCCGCAACCCGCCTGCCCCGTTTGGCCAGCCCCTACCGCCCGCCGATGCCGCTGGAGGATCTGCACATCCTGGACTACCTCGAACTGGCCGGATCCCAGGCCAGGGCGGGAGCGGCCCTGGCCATGCACCAGTCCACGGTGAGCCGCAGCCTGCGGCTGATGCAGGAGCAGTTCCGCCTGGTGCCGGAGCGGTGTTCGCCCGTGTGCCGCCACGGCCACAACCCGTGCCTGCAGCCAAGACGTACTCCCCCTGGAGCCCGTAGCTTGGGCCTCGGATGATGGCGTTTGGCAATGGCCTCGACCCTACGGACATCGCGACAACGGCGATTCACGAAGCGGAGATCCTGCAAGCCATCGCTTGCCTGCCCACCGGGCCGCGCCAGGAGGCCCTGGGCAGAGATGGCAGGAGCCGATGGTGAGCATGTTCGGAGGCCACTTCCTGCCATTCAGCGGCGAAGCACCCCAGTGGTATGGCTTGCTGGTGAGCCGGTGCGAACGACAGTCCAGACCGATCTACATCCCTGATGCCCTGATCACTTCCACCACTGAGACCAATGGCGCGCAGCTGGCCACCTACACCACCACCCTATTGAGGCGATCGGCCTGGAGCGAATCAATCACTGGACGGACGGGCTACCCCACCACCCCTGACCGTGGTCCTCCCGGGCGCCAGCAAAGCGAACGAGGATTACTCCGCCCATATCCCGAAGAGCATGCTCGCAGGGGGTTGCAGAATGATGCTTAAGCACAGGACCGAGGATCCGATACCAGAGGCGCTCTTTACGCCCCTAGACCGATCGTTCGAGATGGGCAATGAGGTGGTTGCAAACCCGCATCCTTTTCGGCTCATGCTTGTGTTCGGACCGAAGATCAGCGCCATCGGCAAGCCAGAGTATCAATTCCCTAATGTACCTTCACTAAGTGTATTCCCGACATGATCATCTACCTCGAAACGCGGGAAGAGTTCCTCAAGCACGTTCGCGAGCAGCGTATCGAAGAGGAGGTGCATGAGCGCTACATCGCCATGATCGGTCACAAGGTTGCTACCAATGAATTTCGCTCCTGGCAGAATTCGCTTCAGTGTGTGGGCAACGTGCTGCAGTTCGAGGGGATCCCCAAGGAGTTGGGGGTGGCGATCGAATACCGCATCCACAACACCGCCAAGCGCATTGACCTGCTGCTCTCGGGGCGCAACGAGGCTGGAGATCCTGCGGCGGTGATTGTGGAACTCAAGCAGTGGGAAACGGTGGAACTCACCGATCTGGATGGGGTGGTGCGCACCTTTTTGGGTAAGGGACCACGCGAGACTACACATCCGTCCTATCAG
>Ga0194134_10000592_pt1 | contig 55726 bp, 28 predicted proteins | sample TA2KigOff0mmetaG_FD_148602 | JGI IMG/M metagenome (GOLD analysis project Ga0194134, IMG submission 148602) | Freshwater microbial communities from Lake Tanganyika, Tanzania - TA2015056 Kigoma Offshore 0m | ecosystem: Environmental > Aquatic > Freshwater > Lake | place: Tanzania: Lake Tanganyika...
GTATAACAAATCTGTGGAAAACTTGTGGAAAAAGTGTATAAGTTTTCCGCAAAGCTCATAGGCTCTTGACATAAGCCCTCGGAGGCCTTATAATGACTCTGTGGAGTTTCATAAGGAAGCTAGCTTTGATAAAGCTCAAGCCACAAAGACTCATGAGCCTACCATAGAACCTTGACAACTGAGAGACACAATGGACAGCTATCTAACTGGCCCAATGAACCGCCAAAGGGGGCTCAGAACCTGTATCTTAGCCATATGAACAAAACCACTCAAACCACCATGACAACCTACAACGGCTGGGCTAACTACGAGACCTGGAATGCTGCTCTGTGGATTGGTAATGATGAGTTTCTGTATAACACTGCAAAGGCTTGTGTGACCTTCTGTGGTGATAACGAGACCCCTTGGCAGAAGTTTGTTCGTTGTATGACTGAGGGCCAGATCGGTCGCATGTTGGTACAGACTCGTGATGGAGTTCGTTGGGATGATGATAAAATCTGTGATGTTGAGATGAATGAAATGATGAGTGATCTTTGATCTCTTTCGTGTATACTAACTCACACCCACTTCGCTAACAACATCATGACCAACATTGACATCTCCAAAGCAAGCAAACTGGATCTCCTGGTTGCTGATGTGCAGGGGCAGATTAAGTACACCGTGCTCAAGCCTTCGCGTCGCGGTGTGAAAGCACTCACAGGTCAGCGAGCTTGGGCGAATGCTGCTCCTAAAGGGGCCTTCCTGCATGGTGCTATCAGTGAGGCAGCTGCAGTGGAGAAAAACAACAAATGCTCTAAGGCTTGTTGAGGTTGATGTAGCGTCCCCTTGAAGGCTTATGAGCACTTAAGGGGACACGAATACACCTTGGAGGAGCAGCAGTTCTCGTGTAATCTGGCGCAGTTTGAGCAGCGGTTTTGTGCGCGGTTTATGTTGGCGCGGGGCGCGGTGGCCCCCGTTTTAAAAACGCTAAACTACCCTAATCTATAACGACCCCAAAAAGCGCTCATAAAGCTTCATCGTATTCAAAATTTTTTTTGCCGGCCAAAAATCTTCAAAACCCCCCTTCACAATTATTCACGGGCTTACACAAATTTAAAATATATGTTATAATAAGATATCCCTTAAGAATATAAAATGATATATAATGTTTGAAGAGAATACAAACGAATATATGGACTTAAGACTAGATTACAATGAAAGAGATCTATTAATTGAATGCATTCAACATCGTCTTCATACAGATAAGATTTTAGTTATTAATGATTCCCTTAAAAATGAAATTGAAGACCTGTTGATGAAAGTGGAGGAAGAATGTGTATAACATTTTTGTAGATGGAGAAGTAATTGCAACAAATGTATTGAAATGTGATTTAAATCATAAAGTTGAAATAATTCAAGCATATTGCAATTTACTTCCAGAACATAGATTTTCTAAGATTACAACTGAACCTATAAATAAACCAGAAACCATTGCATGATTTGATTTGTAATGGTAGAATGATTACGTCGCTATTCTATTTTTATGTCAAAAGGATTTACAATTAAAGCAAACGCTCCGACTCCAAAGAAGAAAGAAGACGAGTTTGATTTGCAGGCTGCGAGAGAACTTGTACGAGGTAAGTCAATTATCTTTTGTATGCCTGGTCGCGGATGTTCTTACATCTTTCTGAAGAATTTTGTTCAACTCTGTTTTGATCTTGTGCAAGCTGGTGCAAGTATTCAAATTTCACAGGACTATTCTTCCATGGTGAACTTTGCACGTTGCAAGTGTCTCGGTGCAAATGTTCTTCGCGGTCCTGACCAGATTCCCTGGGATGGTAAACTGAATTATGATTATCAACTCTGGATTGATAGTGATATTGTGTTCAATACAGAAAACTTTTATCAACTTGTTGCAATGGACAAAGATATTGCAGCTGGATGGTATATGACAGAGGATGGTCACACCAGTTCTGTTGCTCACTGGCTTGAAGAAGATGACTTCAAGAACAATGGTGGAGTCATGAATCATGAAACTGGTGAGACGATGACGAAGCGTAAGAAGCCCTTCACGGTAGATTACACTGGTTTTGGTTGGGTATTAATCAAACATGGTGTCTTTGAACATTCTGAGATGAAGTATCCTTGGTTCGCTCCAAAGATGCAAGTGTTTGATTCTGGAGAAGTTCAGGATATGTGTGGAGAGGACGTATCGTTCTGTCTAGATGCAATTAAGGCCGGTTTTGAGATCTGGTGTCATCCTGGAATTCGTGTGGGACATGAGAAGACTCGGATTATCTGAGTTCTTTGAAACCCTAGAAACTTATGTCTGGCGCGTTTTGGGCGCGTAAATAAAACCATCTGTGAGGTATTAAATGGCTGTAAAATCAAAAGGCGGATTAAATAAGAGTAATTATATTGCTGGGCCTCCGAAGAAAACTCGGCAGGGCCAAGGTGCAGGAACTAAATATGCAGCAACGAGCCGTAATAATGCTCGTAAACCCTACAGAGGACAAGGCAAATGAGTAAAACGCAAAGAACTGTAAGAGAAGGTAATCTCTGCAGACCAGATAAAAGGTACAAAGGCATTAAAACTCAAGCAAAAGCAAATAAAGGTAAGAAGTCTAAATAATTTAAAATAGCTAACTTAGAAAAAAATGTCTGAATCTGAAGTAATCGTACCAAAATCTGGTCCTAATCTAGCAGATGCACCAGAAGCACCACCAGAAAATGCAAATGTTTTTGGTTACAACGTTGCTTCTGAAGCTAAAAAATCATTTGTACCAGAATCAAATCCGAACTCACCATTAGCGGCTGGTTGATATGACTGAGAAGGAAAAGTTAGTTAGTGAGTGGATTTCACAAATTTCCACTTCTGAAGATCACTTACATCTTTCTCCTTACGTTTCTGGTTCTAAAACTTTAATTGTAGAAACTCCTATAGATGACATTGTGCCTGAATCAGGTCATGATGTCATCATTTTTATTGTTGAATCTTTTTGGAGACCGATTCATATTGAAAATTGGGTTAAATTTTATAACAATAAGTTTCCATATTACAAATTTTTTGACGATATATCGTCAAATTCTACCTTTATAGAAGGTGTTGAGACCAATAAACAAAGAATTAACTTAATTTTATGTCAATCTAAGATTAAATTAAGTAAAATTCGTAAAAAATTAACCAAAGTAGAAGAATATAGTTTTTGGAAAGAGCAATATTTGGAAGAAGTTCTTGGTGAAAACGTAGAAATTTCATCAACAGATGACATTTCGGGATAGCAACCCCGTAAAAAGTTCTGATTTTAACAATCAGGAGCTAAAATGTCAAATTTACCAACAGATCGGAATCAAAATTATATGAAAGAGATGTGGGGAACCACAAGATTGATCACAGATTATCATTCATTGCCTATAAATGATCAAAATAACGAAAAAAAAGTAATTTCTGAGGTTATGTATGATAAAGCACCCAAACATGACCTGTTAAAACAGACAAATCTTCATGAAATCATTCGCAATGATGAAGATTATGATGATTGGGAGTATGGTACTGAACCTATCTACGGAAAAAAGTGGTAAAAAGGTCTTATACATATAATAAATACCATTTGTTTAGGTAATGGCAAGGATTTCTCGCAAATTTAGAGACATAAGTCTATCATTTGTAAGAAATCCTGTGACTAATGATATTGTTGCAATTACAAATGAGGATGCAATTAAAAAATCTGTCATTAACTTGGTAAGAACAAGAATTGGTGAAAGATTTTTTAATACTATTTTAGGCACAAATGTTAATGACTCAATGTTTGAACTTCAAACTCCAGAGTTAGCAAATAATCTTGAACTTGAAATTACAACACTTTTGAAAAACTTTGAGCCTAGAATTAAAAATGCATCTAGTCTTGTTACATATCCAAGAGATTCAAACGATTTAAATATTAGAATCTCATATGATATCGTAGGGTTACCTCTTCCAGTGCAAATAATAGAATTTATTCTACAGCCAACTAGAATCTAATGTCCTTCAATCAGTTCACTAATCTAGATTTTCAAAATTTAAGAACTCAGATCAAAGACTATTTGAGAACAAATAGTGAATTTACTGACTTTGATTTTGAGGGCTCAAATTTTTCTACACTGATTGATTTGCTTGCTTATAATAGCTACATTACTGCCTTTAACTCTAATATGGCAGTTAATGAAGTATTTTTAGATAGTGCAACTCTCAGAGAAAATGTTGTTTCTCTTGCACGTAACATTGGATATGTGCCCAGATCAAGGCGTTCAGCGCAAGCCCAAATCAGTTTTGACGTGAATATGAGTCAAACTGACTCTAGGACACTCAAATTACTCGCGGGACAGGTTGCCGTCGGTGCCGTGCGTGAAGGAAATTACATATTTTCAGTTCCAGATGACATTACTGTTCCTGTTGATAGTAATGGTCAATCTTTTTTCAGTGGGATAAAAATTTATGAGGGAGTTTTTGTAACTACCACATTTATTGTAGATGCATCCCAATCAAATCAAAGATTTATTTTACCAAACGTAAATATAGATACAACAACTATTAGAGTATCAGTAAAAAATCAAGTTTCTGAAACATATTCAGCATATTCAAATATTTTAAATATTGATAAAAATTCAAGAATATTTTTAATTCAAGAAGTTGAAGATCAAAAATATGAATTAAGATTTGGAGATGGAATTTTAGGTAAAAAACTAGAATCTGGAAGTACGATAACTGCTACTTATATTATTAGTAATGGAGTTTCCGGAAATGGTGCTTCTAATTTTACATTTACTGGACTTATTCAAGATAATAATAAAATTCCAGTTACTACAGGAATATCTTTACTAAGAACTGAATCAATCTCTGCTAATGGAGATGAAATTGAAAAAATTGATTCAATTAAATATCTTGCTCCGAGAGTTTATGCTTCTCAATATAGAGCTGTTACTGCAAACGATTATAAATCTTTGATACCATACATTTATTCTAATGTTGAATCTGTTTCTTCTTATGGAGGAGAAGAATTAACCCCACCAGAATATGGTAAAGTCTTCATATCAATAAAACCAAGAAATGGCGTAGTTTTATCAGAAATTACTAAAGCTAATATTTTAAGATCTTTAAAACAATATTCTATTGCAGGTATTCAACCAGTAATAGTTGATCTTGATTATCTTTATATTGAAATTGATACTACAATTTACTATAATCAAAATAGAACTTCAAATCCAGAAACAATTAGGAGTAAAGTTTCAAATACTTTAACATCATATTCTCAATCTACCGATATTAATAGTTTTGGTGGTAGATTTAAGTATAGTAAAGTCAATGCTCTTATTGATGATACTGATAATGCAATAACTTCAAATATTACAAAAGTAAGAATGAGACGAGATTTATCTCCAGAACTAAAAGAGTTTGCTACATATGAATTATGTTTTGGTAATAAAATTTATAATAAAAAAAGTGGATATTCTATAAAATCAAGTGGATTTACAATTAAAGATGTCGCTGAAACCCTTTATATGGCTGATATTCCAAATACTAACTCCACAACTGGTAAAATTTTCTTTTTCAAAATGGAAAATAATTTACCAATAACAGTTAAAAATAATGCTGGAACTGTTAATTACACAACAGGAGATATTCTTTTAGAAGTGGTAAATATAACAGGAACATCTTTAGTAAGTGGTGTTATTGAGGTGCAAGCGATTCCAGAATCTAATGACGTTGTTGGACTTAAAGAATTGTATTTACAACTTGATGTTAAAAATTCAAAAATAACAACAATTGAAGATATTATTATTTCTGGAGAAAATACTTCTGCAACTTTATTTACATCAACATCTAGTTATCTAAACGGAAATTATACGAGATAATATGGATATTAAAAAAGTAAAAATTAACGACCTTTTAGAGTCGCAAATACCAGAATTTTTGAATGAAGAATCTCCTCTTTTCAAAGAATTCCTCAAAAGTTATTTTTTATCACTAGAAACTAAATCTGGTTCAATTGATATTGTAAAAAATTTACCATCTTACAAAAATATTGACAATTTTACTTATGAAAGTTTAAATCCAGGAACAACTCTAACATCTTCCGTACTTTCTTTTGATAATACTATTAATGTCGTCTCAACAAATGGATTTCCAGAAAAATTTGGATTAATTAAAATTGATAATGAAATAATAACTTATAAATCTAAAACCAAAACATCTTTTATAGATTGTTTTCGTGGATTTAGTGGAATTGATTCATTAAAATCTTTAGATAACTCTCAATTTCTAGTTTTTAATAAAACATCATCAAATGAACATCAAACTGAATCTATAGTTTATAATCTAAGTAATTTATTCATTCAAGAATTTTTTACAAAATTTAAATCTCAATTTTTACCTGGATTTGAATCTAGAAATTTTATTACTGGAATATCTATTCAAAATATTTTATCTAAAGCTAAAGATTTTTATATATCAAAAGGCACTGATACTTCATATAAAATTTTATTTAAGATACTTTATGGTGAAGACATTGATTTAATTAAACCTCAAGACTATACCCTTGTTCCTTCTTCCAACTTATATTTTATTACTAAAAATATGTTGGTTGAAAGAACTTCGGACCAAGGTTTTGATCCATCTTTTGTAAAAGGTAACTTTTTATTCCAACCTATATCTGGAGTTGGTACTGCTAGCGCTTCTATTTTTAATGTAGAGTATAGACCTATAAATGGAAGGGATTTTTATGAAATATCTCTTGATTCTACATCATTTTCTGGAAATTTCCAAGTAACTGGTAAAACTAAAATTATGGAAGAAACTCCAATTGGAGCAACTTCTATACTTGTTGACTCTACATTAGGATTTTCAAAGTCTGGCAAAGTACTTATAAAACCAAAAAATTCAAATTTTATTGAGGTTACTTATACAGATACATCAATTAATCAATTTTTAGGAGTTTCTGGTGTAACTAAAAAATTAGATTTTGGATTAGATGTAGTTGAAAATAAATTTGCTTTTGCTTATGTTGGTCTAGGTCAAACAACTAAAGTTGAATTTAGAATTGTTAATGTTATAAATGATGTTGATTTTTCTAAAACATCTAATTTAAGAGTTAATGATATTGTTTCACTTTCTGGATTTGGTAGAGATTTAAGTTCTAATTTTAGATTTAATACTTGGATTTATAATCTTCCAACAAATCATAATGTAAAAGATATAACCCAACAAGATTTAACAAAATACAGAATTAATTTATATGATGAAATCAGCTTTTTTAATGGTGAAGATATAAAAATTCAAGATAAATTTGGCAAAATTTCAAATGCAAAAATTATAGCCGTTGAATTTGCAACGGGAGATGTAATTAAAAAATATTCCAGCAGAATTCTAGTTCAAGTATTAAATCCAACTTCAAGTGTAATTGATACTACTATTGTTAAAAAAATAATTATAAAATCAAAACATAATACAAATTATTTTTCTAATATATCAGATATACCTTGTGGTATTCAAAATACTTACATTGATTTTGATAATACTTCTTTATATGTAACTACAAGTGGATTACCACTAAATGAAATTTTTGCAGAAGACACTAAAAAATTTGTTTATGTTAGTGGATCTGGATCTACCCCACAAGAAATTATAACATCAATAAAACATGGTTATTCAACTGGAGACCAAATATATTATTCTACTACAAATTTAAATTCTGGAGTTCCTAGTGGATATTATTTCTTAACAAAAATAGATACTAATTCTTTCAAAATTTCTTACAGTAAAAATGATGTTTTCTTCAAAAAATATCTTAAATTAAATCCTGGAAATTATAATAATTTTATTATTAGAGGTGGATATGAAAATAAAACTTTAAAAAATCAAAAAAAATTAAAAAAATTTAATATTAGTGAAAGAACATTAACTTTTGATGATAAAAATAAAAGATCCACAAATAACCGAGAAATTGGATTATTTAATAATGGAGTTGAAATACTTTCACCTACTTTATTTGATGAAAATATATATTTTGGAAAATTAAATATAGTAAAAGTTACTAATTCTGGTAAAAATTATGATATTATTGATACTCCAGAAATGCAAGTTTTTGATGTTCAAGGAAGCGGAGCAAAAATTTATGCTAATATATTAGGTAAAGTAAAAGACATAAAAGTAATTACTGCCGGAATTGGATATCAAGAAAAACCTAAAATTTCCATTGTCGGTGGTAATGGAAAAGGATGTATTCTTGAATCAAATTTAGTAAAATCAAAAATAAATGTTGGATTTAGGCCTTCTACGGATATAAATCCTGCTGCAGATACTATCACCTTTGCAAAAAATCACAATTTTGATGATGCTGAGGAAGTATTATATAATTCAAATGGTAACGCAGATGTTCCCGGTTTAATAGATAAATCACATTATTATGTTGGAGTTACTAGTACTAATCAAATTAAACTTTTTAATACTTTTCAAGATGCTGTATCAAAATCTAATACTATTAATATTACTGGAGTAAGTTCTGGTTTTCATAATATTACAACTGTAAAAAGTAAAAATACTATTACTAAAGTATATGTAAAAGATTCTGGATCTGGATATTCAAATAGATCAGTAAAAATTCCATCAAAAAATAGTGATGGTAAAATAATAGGCATTAATACATTTGATTCATATTTAATAGCTTTTAGTCACGGATTTTCTACTGGCGAAATAGTTAGATATTCTTCAACTCATACTTCAATATCTGGACTATCTTCATCTGCAGATTATATTATAAAAGTTCTTGATAAAAATTCTTTTAAGTTAGCTTTGGCTGGTGTAGGTACTACTGTTGTTGATCAAAACTTACTAGATGCTAAATTTGTAAAATTTGGAACTATTGGAGTAGGAACACATACAATATCATATCCTCCTATAGAAATAAAAGTTGAAACTTTAGCAGCTATTGCTTCTACAAGTATAACTAAACCTATCTTAAAACCAGTGGTTTTGGGAGAAATTACAGATGTTTATATTGAACAAGGTGGAATTTCCTATGGATGTACAAATATTGTAAATTATCATAGAAGACCTGAAGTTGGATTTTCCTCCATTCAATCTTTATGTTTACTTCAACCAATTATATTAAATGGGATTATTAATGACGTTAAAATTATTAATAAAGGTCGTGGATATAGAAAAGATTCATATATTGAAATTTTTGGAAATGGGGAATTTGCTCAGTTAGAACCAATTATAACTGAAGGAAGAGTTACTGGAATTAATATTATAAATGGGGGAGTAGGATATGCTTCTTCAAACACTCAACTTACCATATCTAATCGTGGAGTAGGAGCTAAATTCTTAGCAGATGTTTATGAGTGGAAGATAAATCAACCAATAAAATCAAAAGATTTTATCTCCATTGATGACCAGGGAATGATGTATCCAAGCAGAGATCCTAGACTTGGATTAGAATATATTCATTTTTATGCACCAAATAATCTTAGATATCAATTAGAAGATAATTTTACTATAAGTGGAAAAGAAAAAACTTCTGGAATTTCTCATTCACCTATTCTTGGTTATGCTTATGATGGAAATCCAATATATGGTCCATATGGTTACGATCCTGCCGCTGGGGGATCAATTAGAAAAATTAATTCAAGTTATGAATTAGTTGCAGATTTAACTTCTGGTAATAGACCACCAGGATATGATCCTGGATATTTTATAAATGACTATCTTTACACTGGTTTTGGGGATCTTGATGAATTTAATGGAAGATTTTGTTTAACTCCTCAATATCCAAATGGCACTTATGCTTATTTTATTAATATAACTGTAGATTCTAATGCAAAATCTACGCCCGCTTACCCATATATTGTTGGCGAATATTTTAAAGATATCCCCATTGAAGAAAATTTCTTACCATCTTTTACTCAAGATATAGATTTTACCAAATTGCAGATAAGTAGAAATGTAGGACCATATTACTTAACAAAAAATAATTCATTTTATGATCTTATTGATAAAGTTTCTGATAATTTTAAACAAGAAATACGAGTTAGAGAAGTACAGTCTTCAGGAATAACTTCAATATCAATTTTTTCTCAAGGATCAAATTATAGAGTCGGTGATAAATTAAATATCCAAAGTTTTGATGGTGAAGGATCTGGAGCTAGTGTTATTGTTTCAGAACTTGAAGGGAAAACTATAAGTAATTTTTCAATTATTAGTGATAACGGATTGGTGAGTTTTGATGTAAAAGGTAAAAATGTTACAGCAAAAACAACATATCCACATCAACTTTTAGATGGAGAAAATGTAGTAATATCAGGAGTTTCTACACAAACACACTCATCATTGGAAGTGAATACATCAATTCAAGTTTCTACTAAATCTGTTGAGTTATCTAAAGATGTTCCTTCAACTGCAACTACTGGAATATCTACTTTTATAATTGTTAAAGATATAACTGGATTTGAAACTAATGACTTAATAGGAATTGGAACAGAAATTTTAAGAATTACTCAAATTTTTCCAGAAAAAAGCGCATTTTATGTTAACAGACTTGAAAATGTGGGAGTGCATTCGGCAGGAAATACTGTATTTTTATTACCCACTAAGTTTACTTTTGTAGGTAATGAACCAAAATTATCAACTCCACCTAATGAAATTGTATTTTTTGATCCAAAAGAAACTGTAGGAGTTGGAACAGCCGGCGTTACTAGAAGTTTAGTTGGAATTGGTACTAGTTCGGTAGAAACTAGATTTATTCCAGCAAAATCAATTTATCTCCCAGGCCATAAATTTTTTACTGGACAACCTTTAGTATATGGCGCTGGATTTGGTGGAACAAGTTTATATGTAACTAATAATTTTAGTGGCATAGGGTCTTTTACTCTCAATAATGGTCAAATTGTTTATGCAGTTAATTTTTCACCAGATTATATTGGAATATCTACAGTTGGGTATACGACCACATCTGGTATAGGTACTAATTTAAATTCTGTTTATTTTCTTGATTTTATTTCCTATTCAACAATTGGATTTGCACACTCATTAAGCACGATAAATTCAACGGTCACTGGTTCTTATGATCGGTATGTAGGAGTAATAACTACCAGTTCTGACCACCAATTAATTGATGGAGATGTAGTAAAAGTAATAGTTAATGATGCAAAAGAACGAAATATAGATGTATATTATAATCCAGAAATAAGAAAACTAGTAACAAATAAAAAGACATTTTCATTTACAGGGGTTTCAACAGTTACTAGTACTATAGATGTTGGAACATATCCAATTAAAACTGGTGACAAAATTGTTTATCGCTCAGTTAGCCCAATTTCTGGATTAACTGATAATGGGGTTTACTTTGTAATTAAAAATGATAAAACTAAAATTAGTTTATGTGATAATTATAGTGATATTGATAAAAATAAAAAAATAATTTTTGGATCTGGCGGTGGAGCCTCTCAGGAATTATATCTAATCAATCCTCCGATAGAAGTCGTTGAGAGTTCCAAAATAAAATTTAATTTATCTGATTCTAGTTTAAGTGAAATGGAATTTATTTTCTATGAAGATGCTGATTACAATAAAAGAATTGAAATTGTTGGATCCGGATCAGAAGGATTTATTTTAACTAGAAAGAAAAATGCCGGACAAACAGAAGCTGAAGTTATTTTAAATACTGGGAATTCAAAATTCAGAGGTCCACTTTATTACAATTTAATTCCTAAGAGTCCAATTGATGTAAGAAAAACTGAGATATCATCCGATAATGAAGTTGTTGGTAGAAATAAAATAAGTATTAAAAAACATATTTTGGAAAATACTTTCCAAGTAAATGCAGTTACATCTAAAGTTTTTACTTTAAATTTAACAAAAAAACCAGATAGTTTGGAATTATCTGAATATAATGTTGCTAACCTACACTATACAACAACCTCTACTACTTCTCACGGTCCAATTAACAAATTAAGAGTTAATTTTAAAGGCAGAGGATATAAAAAAATTCCTGCAGTAACTAAAATTTTTACAGAAAAAGGTAAAGATGCTATTATCAAATTTAGTTCATCTGAAATTGGTAAAGTAGAAAATTTTGATAGAGTTAAAGATGGATTTGATTATCCAACTGATCCAACATTGTCTCCGTCTTTAAGTGTACCAACAGTAATTTCAATTAAAGATATTAGAACAATTGATTACATAGGAATTGTAACAGGAGGTAAAAATTACAATGTTGCACCTGTTCTCATTGTAAAAGATCATCCATATATTAATTTAAAAGCTACTATTCAAGGAGGATCAATTTCAAAAGTAAATATAGTTGATAATGTTAATGATTTAAAAGCCCCGTTAGAAATTACTCCTATTTACAATTCTAATGGATATGCTATTGATTTTATAACTGTAAATGGAAATTTAGTAACTCTTGAACTTTCTAATAGTATAAATGAAAATCCTCTTATTAATATTGGATATGGATCAACTATAATAAAATATCCTTTTAAAGTTGGAGATGAAATTTTTATTGAAAATTGTAGATTAACTCCAAATACTAATGGGAAAGCCAATTTCAATTCTTCAAAATACAATTATAAATTTTTTCCTGTAGTAGGCATAAACAGTTCTAATAATACTGTTACTTATAGTATGTCGGGTATTTCTACCGGACAATTTGGTACATATGATGATGAAAAAACTCTGGGCACAGTAATTAATAAAAAAGATATGCCAGTGTTTGAAATGATATTAAAAGATGATTCTAAATATTTTTCTAAAGAAAAAGTTACTGCTCAAAATTTCTCAGCTATTGTAATGGAAAATGGTTGGGATAATGATCTTAATCAGTTAAGAGTTAATAAATCTTTTGGAGAATTGAATATTGGGGATAAACTATTTGGTGATGTTTCAAAAATAAAAGGAGTTGTGGAAACATTTGACACTTTCCAATTAAATGCAACTTTAGGAGTTACTAGAGAAAAGATAGGGCAAATAGATAATTCTGTTGGTATTTTGAATGATTTCCAACAAAGAATATCAGATAATTTTTATTACCAAAAGTTTTCATATTCAATTAAGGGACAAATTCCTTATAATATTTGGAAAGAAGCTGTCAGATCTATAATACACCCATCAGGATTTAAAGAATTTTCTGATTTGGTAATTCTTACAAAACCGAGTCTTAGTTCAGTTCAAATAGGAATAGCTGCATCAACTAATTTAAAACCAAAAGTAGCTCAAAATGTTTCTTCTTTTAGAATCAATCTAGATAAAGTAGTTGATACAAATGAAAAAAATCACTTTGCTTTAGTTTATGAAGATGATATATTAGATGATGGTTCCGTAGAAAGAGTATTTTTTAGTGAAGGAAGCGTTGCTCTTAGAAGGTTTATTCTTAATAAAACAAATAAAGTATTAAAAATTGATGATATAAGTTCTCAGTTCAATGGAACTTCTATTCAAAAACTTGATGGCACATTTGCCGATGCTTCAGATCTTCTTGAAGCTAATAGATCGTTTATTCAGGAAGAAGTCGTAGGATTTATAACTGCTACTTATCCAGGAATCACTACTAGCCCAGGTTGGAATAGAACAGTTTGTGCAAGAGATGTTGGATTGGTTGTTGATGCAATTTCTCATGATGTGAAGTATAAATCAAACAACAAAACAGTTGCGGCTGGACTTTCATATTGGTCACCAACTGGAACAAATTATGTGTATGGTGAATCTACACAGACAATAGCTGGTTTTAAGTATATAGCTCAAATATCAAAATTTATTATTAATAATGTTGGAGTACAAACTTCTTATCAATTAGGAACAACTTTTTCAATATCAAACTCTTCTTACAATAATATTACTGGTATTCAAACCATTGGAATTAATACAAGTATAACCAATTTAAATGTGAAGGTGGGCGATTGGGTTGTTTTAAAAAATTTAGTATTTTCTTGTAATTCTGGTGGTGGCATACAAACGGCAACTTTTCCGGCTTTAGGGGCTGGACCTGATGGAAATCCCCCGTTATCACCAAAAGGATTCACATATCAAATTGTTGGATTGGGTTCAACAACTTTAACTATAAATCCAGGCATTTCAACTATTCCACATACATATGTTTCTGGAGGAACAGTACAAAAAGCATTTATAACTACTTCGCAATATATCAATAATTCAATATTGCAAGATAAATCATGCAATATTAATTACAATCAAAATTGTTGTGCAAATGTTCAGGCTGCAATTGAAACCTATGTAGGGATAATAACTACAATAATTGGAATTGGAACAACAGCAGCTCCAAATATCTTAAACCCAGATTTAGCTAGAGGTGGTTCTATAGTTGGATTTTCTTCGTTTAAATTAAAAAATAAATCATTTCCACTATTTAAGAGAGAATTTAGTGGATTTTCAACATCAGTAATATCTTTAATTGATAATAAATTTACTTTAGTTAATCATAATTTCCAAACTGGACAAGAGTTAAGTTATGATTATGGTAGTGGATCTCCAATAGGTATTGCAACAACCTCTTATGTTCTTGGAGTAAAAACTGTACTGATGGGAATCGGCACAGCAAACGGAACAGCTATCCTTCAAAATGGATACAATATTGATGTAGGTACAGTAACTGGAATATCAACAATACTAAGTCCTGTAGGACCCACAACAAAATATTCTCTTGATGCTATAGGAATAGGTAGTATTTCTGGAACTGGGGCGATTGTGGATGTTCTTATAACGTATTCTGGAGCTACTGGTCAACCGCTGAGCACCAGTATAAGTTTAAAGAGTGGTGGTAAAAATTTCATTGTCGGGGAAACTGTAAGTATTGCTGGAACCTTTATGGGAGGAACCAATCCAACAAATAATTTAACCTTTGTGGTAACAAAAACTGGTCCTACAGCAATATCAACACAATCAAACATTACATATTCTGATGTTTTTTCAACTGATACTTTATCACAATTTACAGTAGTTAGAAATTCTGTTGGAAGAGTAGATTCCATTACTCTTCTAAAAGGTGGTTCAGGTTATGCTACCACGTCTATTGTTTCTATCGCTGGAACTTATATTGGAGGAATCAATCCTTCTGATACTATTTCATTCTTACCATCTGAACTAGGAACTAATGTTATACCTAAAAATGTTTTTGTTTATAAAATAGATGATAATAATTTTAAAATTTCTGGATTTTCAACATCAATATTTTTTGATCTCCAGTCTCTTGGAACTGGTACAACTCATTCATTTAGTTATATTGATCCAAATCCAAGCACAATTATTTCTATTGATGGAGTAGTTCAAACTTCATTAAGAAGAAAATCTTTATCTGTAAGTCTAGGATCATCAGTTTCTAGTGCTTCTACAACGTTAATATCAATTTCTTCTGGAATTTCTTCTTTGAATAGTAATGATATAATTAATATTAATAATGAATATATTAAAGTTAAAAATATAGGAGTAGCAGGCACAGGAATTTTAGAAGTTGAAAGATCTTTCTTAGGAACTATTTCTGGTGTACATACTGTTGGCGCATCAGCTACAGTTTTAACTGGTGATTATAATATTGTTGGAGATACACTTTATTTTACAACACCTCCATATGGAAAAATAGGACCAGTTGGACTTCAAACTGGATCTATTTTCGCAGGGAGAGTATTCTCTAGAAAATTTGATAGCACACAACAAAAAGATAAAAATATTATTTTAGATGATATATCTTTATCTTTTACAGGAATTGCAGCTACACAATTCACAGTTAAAACTAATGGTCAAACTACACAAGCTTTATATAATGATGTTAATTTTGGATCCGAAATTAATAATAATCCACTTATTTTCATTAATAATGTTTCACAAGAATCTGGAGTTGATTTTACAATAGATGGTCCTGGATCTAATATTATTAAATTTTTAACTGGAACTCCATCCGCTGGTAAAATATCTAAAGTTGATATTATTAATTCTGGATTTGGTTATATAGTTCCAAGAGTTGCCACAGCAAATGCAGTAATTTCTGCTGCTGGCACTATATCATCTTTAACTCTTACTGGTATTGGATCTGCATATAGATCAGTTCCTTCGGTAAGTATAGCTTCTACCGTGGGATTCGGAGCTAGCGTTACGGCTATAGTCGGCGCCGGTGGAACTATAACTGGATTTACTATAATTAATCCAGGAAGCGGATATACCAGTAGTTTCTTACCAACAGTTGTTATTGGAATTCCAACAGGATATAGTAATTTGGGAATAGCTTATACTAATGGAACTTCTGGAGTTGGTCAGAGAGCAAAGGTTTCAGTGGTAGTTGGTGAAAATTCTGATATTATTTCTTTTAAGATTGATAATCCTGGAGTAGGATATAAAGTAGGTGATGTTTTAAAAATACCTAATTTATTATCAAAATCAAGTGGATTTAGAACAGATATCATAAACATTTCAAACTTGTCTTATGATACCGTGAGTGGAGTAACAACTATAACAACATCTACAAACCATGGATTAAAACAAAATGATCAAGTAAGATTATCTGGCATTGCATTTACTTGTGGATATGATGAGATAGGTATTAAAACATTCTCCTATGACCATGTAACAGGAATTTCCACCATTGTTACTTATTCTCCACATGGACTATTAAATTACAATCTACCATCTAATAAAACCGCTAAAGAGGTATTTTTACATAATTTACCCTTTGCTTGTGCTGCTCAACACGCTGGTGTTACAACAACAATATTTCCAGATGGAACAGGCATTTATGGAAAAGTATTCCCAGTTTTGACATCTTTAGGATCTACAAGTTTTACAATAAATTCTGGAATTTCCACAATTCCACATATATTTGTTGGTTGGCCAGAAATAGGAATCACTACATTTAAATATACCAATACAACAGGAATTGCAACCGTTACTACATCATCAAACCACTCTTTTGTGGTTGGAAATAAAGTAACTTTCTTTGGACTTGAATTTAATTGTCCAAGTGGTAGTGGAATCACGTCCACTATTTTTCCATATTCTGGATCATCTCCATCTGGATTTACATTCACTGTTCTTGGAATTAATAATGCAAATGAATTTGTTTTCAATGTAGGTATATCAACAATTGTTCATTCTTATGTTAGTGGTGGATACACTAAAAAAGTTCCCACAATGCAAGGAGTCATAAGATATCCAAATGAGAGTAGAAATGGTGCTTATGATTTTACAGTTACAGGTATTAAAACAACAAATATATTCACAATACAAGCAGGCTTAACAACAATTCCACATTATTATACTCAATCTGGAATAGTAAGTTTTAGGCAGTTTGAAGAATTTAAAATACGTATTAATGAAGTTCAGACAGATAAGTTTTCAGGAAGTTATCCTGGTCAATTTATAAAATTTGATGATATTTCTTCTAATTTTAATGAAATAAGAAGAAAATTTACATTAACAATTACAACTAGTGGTCAAAAAGATATTGTAAGTTTAAAAATTATACCAGGAAGTGATTTAGATATTACTAATAATATATTTGTATATATCAACGACATACTACAAAATCCTGGAGACGCATATACTTTCTTTGGATCTAGAATATCTTTTAAAGAACCTCCAAAGAAAAATTCTAAATGTTCAATTTATTATTATAGAGGCTCTTCATTAGATGTTCAAGATGTTGAACCACCAAAAACAATTAAAGAAGGAGATACAATTCAAATTAAAGAAAATAAAAATGACATTCTTGACACAGATCAATTTGAAAGAGTGGTCAAAAAAATAGTATCATCAGATCAATTAGATACATTTACATATAAAAGTTTTGGTATAGATGTAAATCCATTAAAGATTAGACCATTAACTTGGAAAAAACAAAGACAAGATAGAATTATTGGCGGAACTTTATTTGCAAAATCAAGACCTTCTTTAATCGCTAATTTGAGACCAAATGCTATTGTAATCAAAGAAATAGGATTAACTGATAATGAAATTTATGTTGATAATGCTTTCCCAATATTTTCAAATGTTGATGCATTAGATGAAAATTTGAGGAATTTGTTAATTACTGAAACAAGAACAGTAAATGTAGCTATGGCTACATGTATAGTTTCTAGTTCCTCTACGATATCTTCTGTTGCAATAACAACATCTGGAGTAGGATATGCATATACTACAAATCCAGCTGTAATAATTTCAAAGAGCCGTATTACCAGAAAAGACCCAATAGAAAATTGGCAAGGGATTATTGGCGTTTCAAGTTCTTACACACTCAACTCTATAGATCATGGTAATATATTTGTTGGAGTTGGAAGTAATTCAATTTACGCAATAAGTAATGATGGATATAATTGGAATACTGGATTAGTTGGATATGCAGGTACAATTGGATTTAATGCAATTGCTTGTGGAAGCACAAATAATTTTGTTGCCGTTGGTGAATATGGAAAAGTTGTAAGATCAATAGGATATGGAACAACTATTGGATCTTGGTCTGAGTTATCTTTACTGGAAGAAGCTGTTACTCCTGGATTAAATCTAGTAATTAAAGTTGGTAGTTCTTACACATCTACTTTCAATGCAATACACTATAGTCCAGTTTTTAATACTTGGACTGCTGTTGGAGTTGCAGGATCTATATTTGGCGGAGTTGGCATCGGAACAACACAACTTATTAGTAGATTCTCTCAAAGTTTATCAAATATTAATAGTGTGACATCAACTAATACCCGCATTTATGCTGTTGGTAATGGCGGATTAATTATTTCCTCTTTGAATAATGTAGTTTGGGAAACACTATCTCCACCATCAATACAAAATTTAAGAAAAATAATTAATGTTAATGGAACTTTAGTGATAGTTGGAGATCAAGGAGTAATTATTAAATCTGTAAGTGCTGTTGATTTTATATCTGTAAATAATAATTTAAATGGATTAGATTTGAGAGATGTTTACTATGATTCAGGCCTTTATATTGTTATAACATCATCAGGTAGTTTATATTACTCATTTGATTTATCTAATTGGATACTAAGACCAACAAAACAAAATAAAATTTTAAAAAATATTATTTCTGAACCATCCGTGGGATTAGAAGGAAAAATAGTATCTGTAGGCGTTGGCACGGTAATTACTTCAGAACCAATATTTAATCAAGCTAAAGCTATTTCATATGTTTCTTCTGGTGTGGTAACTTCCATTCAAATAATAAATGGTGGATTCGGATATTCTCAACTTAATCCACCACCTCTACTGGTAGAGACTGATTATGCAAAAACTGAAAATATTTTATCATTCAAAGCCTTAGGAGATTTTGGATCTATTATTGGAATTACCACATATGTTGCTGGAACTGGTGGTATTGGAACCACGTCTCCAAAAATAGATTTTACTTTAAAATCTGATACCTATGATAATAGCACTCTCGGGATTGGATATTCATCTTTAAATTCCTATGGGGTAAATTACAGTCAACTTTCAAAGGGAGATTACTTTGTAATTACTAATAGTAATGTTACAGTTGGCCATGCTTTAACGGGAATTACTACTTTCTTAGGTGGAATGTCTAATTATCCTGCATCAAAAGTTGGGACAGCATCATCATTTATTGATGGTGTTTATAGGGTAGAAAATGTTACAACACAGTCTTTAGGTATAGTTACTGTAACATGTCACTTTGCTCCTATTGAAGGTGGATTTGGTAATTTTGTAAGTGTTTATGTTAGAGGTTCAAATAATACTGGAGTTGGTACAAATGGATTCTATGGTAGATATTCTTGGGGCAAAATTTATGATTATCAAAATAGAGTATTATTGGACCCACAAACATTTAAAGTATATAATGATAACGGAATAATTGGAATATCTACAAACCCACAGATCTTTAGAACAAGAGGTCTCTAGTTCTTAAATAAATAAATAAAAAGTTTTAATTACAATGCCTGCAATCATATCAGATCAATTTAGAATATTGAATGCTGAAAATTTCGTTAAAAATGTAACTGGTTCTGCCAGCACTACCGATAAATACTACAGTTTTATTGGATTACCCAATAGTAGTGATATTCGGGCTGGTGGAACATCTACATGGAGCATTGATACTCCATCTCCATTAGATGGGTTAAAAGAAGAAACGCAGATAAAAGAAACAATTATTGCTATGAAACAAATTACATCTCAAGATGTAAGGAGACTTATAAGAAAAGTTGAGTGGGTTGCAGGTAATACTTTTGAAATGTACAGGCACGATTATACCATTTATAACCCTAGTCCTGTTTCAAATTCAAGTTCTCTTTACGAATGTAATTACTATATTGTAAACTCAGATTTCCGAGTTTATATTTGCCTACAAAATGGAACCGATCCAGAGAATCCTAAAGGAAGGCCCTCTTATGATGAACCAACTTTTATTGATTTGGAACCTAGAGTTGCTGGAACTTCTGGTGATGGATATTTGTGGAAGTACCTTTATACAATTAAACCCTCTGAAATTGTAAAATTTGATTCTATTGAATATATTCCCGTTCCAGAAGATTGGGGTATTCAGGGAGAAAGTATATCTACAAAAAATAATTCTATAGATGGAAAAATAGAAGTCATTTTAATTAATGATAGGGGATCTAGTTATCAACCTATTTCAACTTCATTCTCAAACGTTCCAATTCTGGGAGATGGCCAAGGCGGTAAGGCTACAGTGACTATAGATTCTTTTGGGAAAGTTTCTGAAATTATTGTTACAGAAGGTGGAAGTGGATATACATATGGTACAGTACAACTATTTCAAGGAGCTCCTGGATCTGAATCTGGTGGACCAATTAATGCTTTAACAAATACTGGAATTGGTACAACATCCAGAGCATCTTTCAATGTTGTTATACCACCGAGAGGTGGCCACGGAAATAACATTTATAAAGAACTTGGTGTTTACAGAGTTTTGTTATACTCTAGATATGAAACTCTAGATAATAATCCTGATGTTATTTTAGGAAATGACTTTGCTAGGGTTGGAATCGTAAAAAATCCAACAATTCCTAACAGCACTACACAAGTTCTTGATGTATCTCTAGTTAGTGGTTTAGATTCTTTAAAATTATCTGGAGTAACTACAAATACCACTTATGGAGTGGACTCAATTATTAAACAAACAGTTGGATTTGGATCAACCGCAATTGGTTATGTTGCTTCTTGGGATAATATAACTGGAGTTTTAAAGTACTATCAACCCACAGGATTAGCGTCTAGTGAAACTGGTTTTAAAATCATTAAATTTACTTCAAATCCAGATGTTGGATATGGAAAAACTATAGAATGTAGTTCTATTATTGGGCCAGCTTTGTCTATTAATTCTAGTTTTAATGGTATCACTACAACAATAAATAATAAAATATATCAGTTGGGTGTTGATTTTGTTTCTGGTATAGGATCTGCTGAATTTAATAAAAAATCTGGAGACATTATTTACATAGATAATAGGGCGCCAATTCCTAGATCCGCTAGCCAAAAAGAAGATATCAAAGTAGTACTGGAGTTTTAAATTAAATGGCACAAAACACTAATTTAAATGCATCCCCATATTTTGATGATTTTGATTCAACAAAAAATTATCATAGGGTATTATTTAAACCAGGAACTCCAATTCAAGCTAGAGAATTAACTACACTTCAGTCAATTTTACAAGACCAAATAGAAAAATTTGGAAAACACTTTTTTAAAGAGGGATCAGTTGTAATTCCTGGTCAAACTGCATATGATAGTGATTATTTTTACGTTCAAGTAGATTCTAGTCATTTGGGAATACCAATTTCTGCATATTTTTCTAAGTTAGTTGGTAAATTTATAAAAGGAGAAACTAGTGGTGTTGAAGCTTTAGTAGAAAATTATATTTTAGATTCTACATCTGAAAATGGAAACTTTACTTTATATGTAAAGTATCAAACTTCTGGTACTAATGGATCTCAGCTATCATTTTTAGATGGTGAAAATTTAATTTTACTTAGTAATTTAAATTATGGCGTTTCTACTATCACTAAAGATTCAACATTTGCAACTACTATAATTTCTAATTCAACCGGAACAGCTTCTGCAGCAAAAATTCAAAATGGAGTATATTTTATAAGGGGATTTTTTATAGATGTTCCTAGTCAAACAATTATTTTAGATCAATATGGGAATATTCCCTCATATAGAGTTGGTTTATTTATTGAAGAGTCAATAAGTGTAGCCTCTCAAAAGAGTCCAGACCTTTTTGATAACGCTAAAGGATTTTCAAACTTTGCAGCACCAGGAGCAGATAGATTTAAAATTACAACTACTTTAATTAAAAAAAGTCTTGATGATTTTAATGATGAAAATTTTGTTGAACTTATAAGAATAGAAAAAGGAATTGTTAAAAAATTTGTAAAAGATACACAATATAATTTAATTAGAGATGAATTGGCAAGAAGAACATACGATGAATCTGGAGATTACTATGTATCTCCTTTTAAGGTAATTCCAAAAGAATGTTTAAACAATAAAGTTGGCAATAATGGAGTTTATTTTGAGAAACAAGTTACTCAAAGTGGAAATATACCATCGGATGATTTTGTAACTTTACAAGTATCACCAGGAAAAGCATATGTTAGAGGATATGAAATTGAAACTTTAGATACAACTTCAATAGATGTACTTAAACCTAGAACAAAAGATTATTCACAAAATGAATCTATACCATTTACACTGGGAAAACAAATAGAAGTTAATAATGTACATGGATCGCTTCCTGTTGGATTTGGAACAACTTCTATTGTTAATCTTTATTCTAATAGAACTTCAACTGGTGGATCTCCTTCCGGATTGTTAGTGGGTGTAGCTAGAATTTATGATTTTAAATTGAAAAATGCTGAGTATTTAAATGATGCTACAAAATTTGAAACAAGTTTGTATGATATGCAAACTTATACTTATTTGACATTAAATACTGATACCACTCTTACAGTTCCATGTTTTATTGAAGGAAATAACAGTGGAGCTAATGGATATCTTGTTCAAAACGTATCATCCAATCAAGTAATTTTATATCAAGTTTCTGGATCTTTTTCTGTAAATGAATCTATAAAAATAAACGGAATATTAGATTCAAAAACTATAGTTGCAGTTAGAGATTATAATCTCTCGGACGTTCATCAGTTAGTTGGCACTCATCCATCTTTTCCATTTTCTTCAGATCCAATTTTAAGCAAACAAATTAATATTGCTCCTCAAGGAGCTTCATTCACTATTAGTGCAGCTTCTGGTAGTGCTTCAACTGTTACCGCTGGAAGTAATACATTTACTGTGGGTATAAAGACCGGTGATATTATTTCTTATACAAAAACTGGTGAAACTCTTCCAACTTTTAATAGAGTAAAAACGATATCAACAACTGCTAACAGTATAGTATTAGAAGCAACTACATCAGTAACTGGAGTTTCTAATGGCACTTTACCTGGATCACAATTAGTTACATCTAGTTTAGTAAAAGTAACTTCAGAAGTTCTTAATAGTACAAAATCATTTTTATATTCATCTCTTCAATACCCAAATGTATCTAACGTAGATTTTACCGGAACAGATATTATAGTTAAAAAATCCTATCTGATATCAGTTTCTTCTGGTGCATATAGTAATGTATTAGAATCTAATGTTAATTTTAGTTTAGAACCCTTTGATGAAGAAGATTATACATTAACATTTATATCTACTGGTAATATTGAAACTCTAACAAATCAAAAATTATTGGTTAGTGGAAATACTATAACACTTCAAAGTTTAAGCGAAAGTGGATCAGCAGTTCTCACTGTTACTTTTAAAAAGAAAAATGTAAAATCTAGAAAAAAAACTTTTACAAGATGTAAGTCACTAATAGTTGACAGATCATCACAAAACTCCTCTGGCGCTGGTAGTACAACACTAGCTGATGGATTAACTTATAGTTCTGTTTATGGCACTAGAGTTCAAGATGATAAAATTTGTTTAAATGTTCCTGATGTAATCACGGTATTAGGTGTTTATGAGTCTAACGATTCCAATAATCCAGATTTACCTAAATTAACCTTAACAGAATTGAGTTCTAATATTAATAATGCAGTTATTGGTGAAAAAGTATTTGGATCTGACAGTAAAACTTGTGGCATTGTTGTACTTACAAATGGAACTAATCAGATTGAATTTGTTTATGGAAATGAGAATTCTTTTATTGTTAATGAATCAATAGTATTTGAAGAATCTAAGATAACAGCAAAAGTTTCTGCTTTTATTGAAGGAGATCGGAATATTCTGGATACATATGTTTTAAATGAGAATCAAAAAGCAGAATATGCAGATTATTCATTCATTTATAGGAAGTTAGATACCGCTGCTCCATCTAGAAAACTAAAAATAATTTTTAGTCACTATGATTTTGAATCTAATGACGATGGCGATTTTGTAAGCGTTAACTCATATGATATTGCTAGATATAAAGATGATTTGCCATTTGTTGATGGACAAATTTGTAGTGATATAATAGATCTTAGACCTAGGGTGCCTGTTTATGATTTAGCAACAGCTACAAAATCTCCATTTGAATTTGATTCAAGAGATTTCAAATCACTATCAAATTCTGCTCCATTACCCTTTGCAAAAGATAAAAATTTAAATCTATCATATTATTATTATTTGGGTAGAATTGATAAAGTTTTCTTGACCAAAGATGGCAAATTTGTAATTAATAATGGAGTTGCGGCATTATATCCGAAAGAACCAAATAATATTGATAACGCATTAGAGGTAGCGACAATTAAATTACCGCCATATGTTTTTGATGTTGGAGAAATTCAAGTAAATACTGCATCACATAAAAGATATAGAATGAAAGATATTCAGAAACTTGAAGATAGATTAAAAAATGTTGAATATTATACTTCATTATCTTTGTTAGAACAAGAAACTAAAGCTTTAACTATAAAAGATAAAACTACTGGTTTAGATAAATTTAAATGTGGATTTTTTGTAGATAATTTTAAAAGTTCTCTTGCAGGCAATTTAGTTGATCCATCTTATAGATGTAGTATTGATACTAAAGAAGGAGTATTAAGACCACAACACTACACCACTTCTTTAGATTTACTGCTAGGGTCTGAAGCTATTGTTGGTGTTGCTTCAACTTCTAATCCAACAGCTGATTATAATTTTGTTACAAATTTGGGATCACCAAATGTTGTAAAAGTTGGAAAAAGTGTATGTTTAAAATATACCGAAGTTATTTACGTTGAAAATAAATTTGCAACAAGAGTGGAGAACATTAACCCATTTGCAGTGGTTAACTGGGTTGGCTCAATGGAATTAAATCCAGAATCAGATACATGGATTGATACAAGTATAGTTAAAAAAACAAAAGAAAGTGAAGGCAATTATTCTGATACTATTGCTCAATTTGGAATTGATACTAATACTGGACTTTCTCCAATTGAATGGGGTGCTTGGGAAACTAATTGGACGGGTGAAAAAGTAGATTCAACCAAACCTATGGGTAGTATTTTTATTAAATCGGATCTTGTAAACGAAACAACAAAAAAAGGAAAATTTGTTGGAGGAAAGGGAATACCAATTACAACTACTAAAACATATAAAGAACAATATACTGATTTTGAAAATGTAACTTCAACAAAAACTGGAACAAAAACAGCTAAAGGTATTCAATATAAAGTAACAGAATCTTGGCAGTCAATACCACTAGGTCCTAGTATTGTATCAACAGATACTATTCTTACTTTAAGATCAAGAAATATTGAATTTATAGCAAAAAGAATGAAACCTAATACTCAGGTTTATGCTTTTTTTGATAATGTAGATGTGGCTTCGTTTATAGTTCCAAAACTATTAGAAGTTAAAATGTCTTCAGGAACGTTTTCTGCAGGCGAAACAGTAGTTGGTCAATCTGGATCTATAGCCATTAAATTCAGACTTGCAAATGCAAATCATAAGTATGGACCATATAATAAACCAGATCAAGTTTATACACAAAATCCATATAAAACTTCTGAAGATGTATCAACAAATTATTCTACAACTACAACTATTCTAAACGTAGATTGTGCTTCCTTACAATTACAATCTGAGTCTAGTTTCTATGGATATGTTGTAAAGAATATGAAACTTACTGGACAAAGTAGTGGCGCTGTTGCTGTAATAGAAAATGTAAGACTTTTAACAGATAAATCTGGAACTATTATTGGATCTTTGCATATACCAGATCCAAAATTACCTTCAAATCCAAAGTTTGAAACTGGACCAAAAACTTTTACACTCACATCAAGTGGAGCTAATACAACAATTGCTGGAACAGTAGGAACAGTTGCTGACGGCAAATTTACATCAGCAGGAACATTGAATAATGTTGAAGATGTTACATTAAAAATCAAGAATGCAAAAGTTGAAAAAAGTACTTTATCAAAGAGTGAAAATATATCGGAAACTACTACTAAATTGGTAGCAAGCACTTCATTTAAGGATAAAGTTACCAAACAAACTAGATGGGTTGACCCCCTTGCACAATCCTTTGAAGTTGTAGACGAAAATGGAGTTTTTATTACAAAATGTGATATCTATTTTTATACTAAAGATCAAAATGAACTCCCAGTGACTATGCAAATTAGAACCATGGAAACTGGTTTACCAACAACTACTATAGTTCCTTTTGGAGAAACTGTTTTATTCCCAAATCAAATCAACACTTCAGATGACGGTACAAAAGAAACAACTTTTACTTTCCCCTCTCCAGTATATCTTGATCCAGGGGCTGCTTATTGCGTAGTTTTATTATCTGCATCCCATTCATATCAAGTCTTTATTTCTAGAATGGGTGAAGAAGATGTGACGACCAAAAATAAACCAGAATCTGAAAAAATATTGGTGTCACAACAACCACTTCTGGGATCATTATTTAAGTCTCAAAATGGAGCTACGTGGGATCCAAGTCAATATGAAGACCTTAAACTTAAACTTTATAGAGGCAACTTTGTAAAAGGTAGTTCTAATGTAAGATTCTATAATCCGAAGCTAGATGTGGGAAACAAACAAGTATGTTCTTTATCACAAAATCCTATAGAGTGTATTCCAAATACTGTTGTTGTCGGAACATCAAAAAGTTTTACATCTTCAGAACAAACTGCTTTAAAACCGGGTGTTACTATTCTTCAAGTGAATAATAACAAATTTTCTGGAAAACTTAAAAATGTTTTAGGATCAATAGGTGTTGGAAAATCTCTGACATTGATCAATCCTGGTAGTGCTTTTACTTCAACTCCAACAACGTATAATAATGTTAAGTTGGTTAGTTTAAGCGGAACTGGAGTTGGTGGGATAGCCACGGTGCAAGTTGGTTCTGGGGGAACTGTACTAGCTGTTACAGTAGCATCTGTTGCTGGGGCTGGTGGTACTGGATATGCATATGGAGATGCTTTAACAATTGATACGGCTCAGACCGCAGGTTTAGGTAAAAATTTAATTATATCTATACCAGAAACTGTAGGATTTATATCAGCTTTTAATACTTTAGTTTTAGATAGATGTCAGGGTCAATTGATTCAAAATAATACATTTGATTTATATTATGTTGGCACCGGTGGAACTTCTACGATTAGCGGAGCAACTGTCAATACCATACAAACTCTGACTGATGGACTCCATTTTAGAGTTTTACATAGAAATCATGGAATGTACTCATATTATGATTATGTAACTTTAAGTGGCGTTGAAAGTAATATCAAACCACAAGTTTTACAGTCCGAGTATAGTTCCTCTTCAACAAGTTCTATTCCTCTTAACTCTGTTGGAATATTTACTTCATTTGAAAATGTTCCTGTTGATCAAAATAATCCTGGATATTTAATTATTAACAGTGAAGTTATAAAATACACAAGTTTTGATGTTGCAACTAGTGTATTAACTGGAATAACACGAGGAATTGATAATACTAAATCAACTATACATCCAGTAAATTCGCAAGTATTTAAGTATGAGCTAAATGGAGTTTCTTTAAGGAGAATCAATAAAACTCATTATTTAGCAGATACTACACAAGTAAAATATCCATCTGATACTGATTATTATTATATTAAGCTTAACATGGCGCAATCTGGAGAAGATAGAACTGTTGGAAACGCAAAAGGATACCCAGAGCTATTTTTCAATGAATCTAAAACGTGTGGTTCGTATGAACCATTAGCTCTTGCAGCATCAGAAAAAACACCCAAAGCGACTCAAAACATACCGATGAATCAAATTCGTCCGAATATAGGTGTATTAATGCCTGCACAAACAGGAATTTCTGCAAAAGTCAGAACTGTGTCTGGAGGATCTCCAGATAACAATGCAATAGCACCTTTCCTTGATCAAGGATTTGAGCAAGTTTCTTTAACATCAAATAATATATTCTCAAGTCCAAGAATTATTTGCTCTCAAATTAATGAAGATCAACATTTAACAACTCTCCCAGGCAAAAAATCTTTTACTATGGAATTCACACTTACAACTGAAGATGAAAAAGTAACTCCTATGATAGATTTAGAAAGAGTTAATATTATTACTACTGCCAATCGGATAAATAACAAAATTTTAAATTATGCTAAAGATCCTAGAATAAATGGATTACTATATGATCCTCATGTTGCAAGTTATGTAACTAAGATTGTAAATTTAGAAAAAAGTTCAGATAACTTAAAAGTTATGTTTGATGCTTTTAGACATTCAACTAATGACATCCGAGTAATGTATAAATTATTCAGAACTGATGCTGATGAAACGGCTGCTCTTTATGAATTATTTCCAGGATATGATAATTTAACAGAAGATGGAGAGGTTATAAATCAATCAAATAATAATGGTAAACCCGATAAATTAGTAGTTTCCTCTACAACTGCTGATGATTTACAAGCATATGAATTTACAGCAAAAGATTTAGCTCCCTTCAATGGATTTCAAGTTAAAATAATGATGTCTGGAACAAATAGTTCTTTTGTTCCTCAGATATCTGAACTTAGAGTTATTGCAACGGCGTAAATATGAAAATACCTGTTGAAGGACATTCTGGACTATACAGAGATTCAAAATCCGGTGCAATTTTAAATTGTAACGATGCTGAATATTTTAACTACATGAAAAATAAGGAATTACGATTAAAAGAAAAACTTGAAATTCAGACTATTAAAGATGACGTACATGAGTTGAAAGATATGATGAAACTTATTCTTTCTAAATTAGATTCTAATTCATAAATACTTAAAAACGGATTCCCATAATGGCGGCAAGGAATGTAAACTTAGTTCTTGAACAAGGGGTTGACTTTCAAGCCACTTTTACTATCAGGAACACTAATAATGCACCATTAAATTTAACTGGATATACAGGTATTTCTTCAATTAGAAAACATCCAACATCCTCCAAGGCTTATCCATTAACACTTACATTTGTAGATGTGATAAATGGAAAAATTGCAGTTTCTATGGGATATACCGCAACTGACGCAATTGAAGGTGGTCGTTATGTCTATGATATAATTCTCATTTCGCCTAATGCTTATAGAAGTAGAGCAGTGCAAGGAAATGTTTTAGTAACACCAGGGGTATCATAATGACAGATTATATAGTAACGTTAAATGAACCCGGTCCATTTAGAGTTGGTGTAGATTACGAAATTCCCACTAAATCTATTCAATATGGAAATTTAATATTAGATAATATAAATTCTAACTTTACCGGAATCGCAAAAACGTTTGCATTAAACTATAACTCTAACTATTATGTTCCAATCAACGATCAACAACTGATTGTTGTTAAAAATAATTTAGTTATGGAGCCTATTGAAGATTATACAACTTCATCTAATAATATAATCTTTACCGTAGCTCCTGTTTCTGGTGATGATGTTTTTATCATTGCTCTCGCAACGACTGCAGATTTAACTAGAACAATTAATTATGTTATAGATAGTGGAAATACTGTAGTTTCTGCAGGAAATAAAGGTTCTGTAACATTAGATGTGAGCGGTATTATAGAATCAGTTACAGTTTTGTCTGATCAACAAGGTAGCGTTGTTTTAGATATTAAAAAATCAACTTATAATACATTCCCTTCATTCTCTTCAATTTTAGGTGGAACATATATCCAACTTTCAAATCAAAGAAAATATAAAGATAATACACTCGCTACATGGACAAAAACTTTAGTAGCGGGAGATATTTTGACCTTTGATGTTATCTCTGCTAGTAATGTTAATAGATTTCTGATTTCTTTAAAATTAAAATTATAAATAAAGATAGTTATTAAAACGTCAACAAGTTGTACGGAGTTTATTTAAATGGCACTTTTAGTTCCCAATATTGGAGAAATTGAGTCACTAAGGTATTTGATTGCTCAGAATAATCATACTGCGGCTCTTGCTGATCAGTCTCCAAGAAACCTAGTTCTCAAATTATACACCAGTAATACAACTCCAGCGGAAGCTGATGTACCATCTGCAACTGCTTATTACGAACCTTATGGAGTAGGTAATACCAACGCTTATGGATTTGCGCCATCTACAGGGTATCCATATTGTGTAGATAACAGAGGTGATCAAGCTTATTCATCTCAGACAGGAATCCTTCTGAATGGATCACGTTGGCAAATTAATAACGTTGCTTCTGGTACGACTGCAAGTTATCCAGAACAAACTTTCACTTTTTCAAGTAACGCTGGTGATGTTTATGGTTACTATGTAACTCGTGCAAATAACATGCCAGTTTCTGTACAGGGTAAAGTACATGCTGCCGGTGTTGGTATCGGAACAACTGTAACTAAGGGTAGCGTTGGTAACCCAGTAATTGGAGTTATTGGAAATAAGTACATCACAATTAACGCAGCTCAGAGTGTTGACGATCTAACTCTTGGAATGGTAGTTGGTGGTAATAATGGAATTCAAACCGGAACTAAAGTTATTGGTATTGATAGAGCATTAAAAGTTGTATATTTAGATAAAGAACTAATTGATAATATTCAAGTTGCTACTGACCCAGATCTTACATTCAGTTATTCTAAAGTTGTAATGGCAGGTCATCAACTTGTCGCTGGCGATGTTATCTATGTTGCAGCAGGTACAGGAAACACTACTACCGCTTCTGGTACTTACACCGTATTTAGTGTTCCAAATGCAAACGAGTTCTTTACTACTCCATCACTTAATCCAACTCTGAATGCAACAGCTGGACTTGATACATGTACTCTTTATAGTTCAATTATGTATGCTGAAAGATTCACAAATGGTCCTTACAGCATTCAGAACAATGGAGACCAAATCAAGATTACTCTAAATGTTGCTCTTGACTGATATTTAAATAACTACATCATTGAATTTTTGGGGATTGTAACTACAGTCCCCTTTTTTATTAAATCTATTATTTTATTAAAATCAATGAACATTTACGTTTATAATTCATCTACTGTAAATGAATATTTAATAGAAGATCTTGGATTTATTTCCTCTTCTATTGAATGTTTATCAGATTATGGTGAATTAGAAACTGGAGTTTCTGATTGTCAAGATTTTTACGTGGTGACATGTTCTGAGACAATAGTTCCTTTTGGATCTATTAAAATTAAAAAAGAAACTAAAAGTTATCATAAGAAAATTTCTAAAGAATTTATTGATCTTATCAAAATTAACGATAAATCCTTACTTCTTTCTAAATTTATATTATTTTGGATTGGATTTGGTACAATATTTGAATTTAATAATGGACTAGAGAGACAGGTAATACCTGATGTTTCTGGTGGAGGTGTAATGAAATGACGTTATACCAATATTCCGGATCTCAAGGATTTCAATCACTCCCACAAATTTCTTTTGCATCTGTTCAAAATTTTAGTTTAACTTACATTAGCTTTGATAGTACCGCTGTAACTTTTGATAGTTCAATTCCAAAGCTAGTTTCTTTTACTAAAAGAACATTTAGTTATAATTTAACATCAATATCTGATAATAATTTACTTGATTATGGATCAATAACGAATAGTGTTGTATCTTTAGATGACTATGGGCAGATTAGTCAACTATCTAGTACAACTTTAGATTATGGGTTAACAACTCAATCTGTTATTTCCACGGTATATCCTTTTGGTGGAATGCAGTTAAGTGGATCTGCAGCTTTAATTGTTCCTGCAGATATTAGAACTTATCATACAGTAGGATCTTATAGATTAACTTATAGTCCAGATAATACTACTGGAACTCTCTTTAGTTTTGGACAAAAACAAGAAAGAAGAACATATAATTACGATAAACTTTCTGTTCAAAGTATAGGTCAAGACTACGGTTCAATATCTAATATTGTTTTATTCAGTGATGAATATGGATCACTTTTAGATTCATCAACTCTAATAGAAGATTTTGGATTTGTTAGTACAATAGACTTGTTCTCTGCAGCTACTCCATTTGGAAAATTAACTGTTGGTGGAGCTGCAAATACTGAGTGGATTAATAAGAATTTTTATGGATCTATTTTTGGTCCTGCTGCAGAAATAAAAGTAACTTATAGTCCTGACAATACTACTGGAACTCTCTTTAGTCTTGGACAAAAACTAGAAAGAAGAACATTTAATTACAATCAATCTTCTATTGAAAATACTGAAAGTGATTATGGATTAATAAGTCAAATAACAGCACAAACTGAAGATTATCAATCTATTGCATCAATTCATGGATTAGTAGAAGAATTTGGATCTATTTCAGAGTCTACTGGTGGTTTGATACTTCCTTTTGGTACTATAACTCTAAGCGGATCAGCGATAACTTCTGCTAATTATAGACTATTCTTCTATGGATCCTCTGTAGAAAAATTTGTTTATAGTCCTAATACCACAGGAACTCTCTTTGGATTTGGTGAAAAAATTGAAAGAATAACATATTCATACAATAAACAATCTATATTCAATAATATAGATGATTATGGATTAGTTTCTGAGTTAACTGTAGGTGGTTTTGACTATGGATCAATAACGAGTATCAGTGGATCTCAACCTCCAGAAAATTACGGATCAATTTTAGAATCTGTAGTATCTTCTGTATCTCTTCCATTTGGATCCTTAAGTTTCTCTGGAACTTCTCTAGAAAAAGAAACTGATATTTACATCGGCTTAGGAACAGTCTTTGTAAGTGGCAATGTAAGTAATGTACAAGAGATAGATTCCTATAAGGGCTCCGGAACTATAAGTCTCTCTGGAACATACAACAACTTCAAATATATCAGTGCTTGGGTTGGCTCTGGAATTCTCTTTGGATTTGGTGAAAAGGTTGAACGAAGAACTTATGTATATGATCAAAATCTACCCGCAACAGTTATAGAAGATTTTGGTTTAATAATTAATTCTCCAACAACAACTATTGATTGTGGTTCTGTTAATTCTCCAGTTAATGATGGCATAGAAAATTATGGTAGTCTGGGAGGTGCAATTGGTGTAACTCCATTTGGATCTCTAAGTCTATCTGGAATTGCTCTAGAGAGTGAAAGTGATGTTTACATTGGTCTAGGAACAATCTTTGGAAGTGGTAACGTAAGTAATGTACAAGAAACAGATTCTTATAAGGGCTCTGGAACTATAAGTCTTTCTGGAACTGCTCTAGATTCTTCTATTAGTGATTATGTTGGTTCTGGAACTCTCTTTGGATTTGGTGAAAAAGTTGAACGAAGAACTTATGCATATAATGAGACTTCAGTAGAAAGTGATGAAGATTATGGACTAGTTTCAGAATTAACTATAGGTGGTACTGATTATGGATCTATAACTGGCGTTGGCGGCGGCCAAATTGATGATGATTATGGTTTAATAACTCAATCAAACATTACTGCAGTTCCATTTGGATCTCTAAGTCTTTCTGGAACTGCTTTTGAATCTTTCTCTGCTCAAACACCCGAAGATACTCAACTATTTGCAATTTCAGGATCTATTATAGAAAAAGAAACAGATTCTTATAAGGGCTCTGGAACTATAAGTCTTTCTGGAACTGCTCTAGATTCTTCTATTAGTGATTATGTTGGCTCTGGAACTCTCTTTGGATTTGGTGAAAAGATTGAACGAAGAACTTATGCATATGATCAAAATCTACCTGCAGTTCCTATAGAAGATTTTGGTTTAATAATTAATTCTCCAACAACAACTATTGATTGTGGATCTGTTAATTCTGTAGTTAATGATGGTATAGAAAATTATGGTAGTCTAGGAACTGCCGGTGGTTCTATTCCATTTGGATCTCTAAGCCTTTCTGGAACTGCTCTAGAAAGTGAAAGTGATGTTTATATTGGACTAGGAACAATCTTTATAAGTGGTGATGTAAGTAATGTACAAGAAACAGATTCCTATAAGGGCTCTGGAACTATAAGTCTTTCTGGAACTGCTCTAGATTCTTCTATTAGTGATTATGTTGGTTCTGGAACTCTCTTTGGATTTGGTGAAAAGATTGAACGAAGAACTTATGCATATAATGAGTTTGCAATTCTTGATGATGATTATGGATCAATTGTAAATACACCATCAACTCTAGATTATGGATTTATATTTGAATCAATCAGTAACACTACTCAAATTGACAATTATGGTTTAATAACTGAATTAAACGTTATTGGCATTCCATTTGGATCTCTAAGCCTTTCTGGAACTGCTCTAGAAAGTGAAAGTGATGTTTATATTGGACTAGGAACAATCTTTATAAGTGGTGATGTAAGTAATGTACAAGAAACAGATTCTTATAAGGGCTCTGGAACTATAAGTCTTTCTGGAACTGCTTTAGAAAGTGAAACTGATTCTTATGTTGGTCTAGGTACTTTAACTTTATCTGATTTCAGTAGAGAGAGTGAAGTAGATGTTTATGTTGCTTCTGGATCTCTAAGTCTTTCTGGAAATGCTTTAGAAAGTGAAACTGATGTTTATATTGGTTTAGGAACAATCTTTATAAGTGGTGATGTAAGTAATGTACAAGAAACAGATTCCTATGTTGGTTCTGGAACCATAAGTCTTTCTGGAACTGCTTTAGAAAGTGAAACTGATTCTTATGTTGGTCTTGGCACACTAATCTTAACAGGAAATGCTGAAACTGAGGAAGTAGATTCCTATTCAGGTCAGGGTATAATTACTATCTCTGGAACTGCTCTAGAAAGTGAAAGTGATGTTTATATTGGCCTAGGAACAATCTCAATATTTACATTAAATGTAACCAGATATTACTCTCCAATATACCCAAGAAATGCTCTCATTGGTGATCCAGGATCTGGAATTGGAACTATCCGACTTAATGACGATTCTGTTTTAACTGTAACTAGAGCTACTCTTCCATATAAGGCAAAAGGTGGTATAACACTTTCTAATGGACTTAAAGAATCCTTTAATAAAGGAAATTATAATAGTTCTGGTATTGTTACACTATCTGGTATTGCATCAACTAGAGAAATTCAAGTTTACGGATATTATGGTGACCAGAAGAATCCTGGAACTAGTGGAAAAATAACTTTAAATGAACAAACTACTCCAATTATTGAGAAATATACATCATCTTATGTTGGTTTAGGCACAATCACTTTAAGTGATTCTTTTGAAAGAAAACGTTTACGTGCATGGAACGGATCTGGTACTATTACATTATCCGGAATAGGTTTAGACTCTATTACTATTCCAGTATCAAATACCATACTATTCAAGTTTAGTGGTTCTAAATTTGAATCATTTATTCCAACTACAGAAATTGGTTCTGGAATTATTACTATTACAGGATCTTCCGATACCCCAATAAGAACTTTTGTTCATAACGGTTCGGGTTCCATAGTCCTCAATGGTTCTGCTATAATTAGACCAGTTCTGAGACAAATTGGTACAGGAACGATTCGTCTTGTACCTAGATTTAGAGTTGATGACGATTATACCTCTTGTGATAATGATACGGACTTTTCAGTTCAATTTGGTAATACACCACTTCTTAATGCTACGTCAATTACTTTTGATAATTCAAACATTACTTTTGATAGTCAGATAATCAAATCTACTTCTACACTTTCTGTAACTTGTGATAGGGAGGATGATGCAACTGTCAAATTTGTTGCAAATCCACCAGAAGATACAATATTATTCACAATTAGTGGATCTTCAATAACATCGGTAGTAAGTCTTGATAGTTATGTAGGAATTGGAAATATCTTTATTTCTGGTGGATATACAAATCTGAGATCAACAAAAGTTAAAGTTGGAACTGGAATTGTAACTATCTCGCAGCTATCTAAGGATGTTGAGATTGATTCTTATGTTGGACTTGGGACAATATTAAGTCTCTCAGGAGCTTCCAAATCTAAAATTGCAAATCCACCAGAAAATACCATTCTTGTACAAATTGGTGGAACTGCTTCCACTAGAGTTGAATTTGAATATTCTTATGTTGGAGTTGGAACTCAATATTTCAGTGGTATTGGCTCTCAAAGAATTGTTTATGCAGATCGTGGATCTGGACTGATTTCTCTATCTGGTAATCTTGTTTATCCTGATATTAAATTTGTTCCATCCCCAGATGGTTCTGGAATCATATCTATTGTTGGAACGTCTAAAGAAAAATCAACCGTTGTTCATAATATTCAAGGGGGATCTCTTTTCACTCTTTATGGTGGATTTGAATCCTTTAGTAAAACAAATTATAATGGAATTGGCACTATCTTTATTGTTGGAGCAGCTTCTTCTATTATTAATAATCCATTCCAACCATCAAGAGTTTATGTCACAATAATCTAATTTATTTAATGATAAATATATCAGAAGAAAGAGTAGTTTGGGTTACGTCGCACTATGACTAAGCAGGTACAACTCAGAAGAGGGACAACAGCTGAACATGCAGTATTTACAGGAGCCGTAGGTGAATTAACAATTGATACTAGTAAAGATGTTGCTGTTGTTCATGATGGAGTAAAAGTTGGCGGTCATGAACTTGTAGGTGTTGCGGCTACTGGACAGACAATCGTTAATAAAGACGGACTTGCAATTGGATCTACTGTAGCTAGTTCTCCACTAACAGTTATTGGTAATTCTTTTATTTCTGGAGTTAGTACATTCGGAAATAATGTCAATGTAGGATCAAACTTAAACGTTTCTGGAGATTCAATTTTTGCTGGAGTAAGCACTTCTGTCGGAGTAACTATTGGAGTAGGAAATACTGATTTAATTGTAAATGGAACTGCTAGAGTAACTAATACTCTTTCTATTGGGCCTAATACCATAGTTATAAATGGAAACACTAATACAATAGAAGCAGAAACTTTAGTCGCTAAAAAAGTAAATATAACAGGAGAAAATATACTCATAGCTTCTTTTGATAGAAATATTACAAACACAGTCTCTGCAGGTTCAACAATTTTTCCATTAAATAGTATATCTTCTCTGGTTGTAGGAGATTTATTTAATGTAACCGGAATATTTACACATGTGCCTATCACTGGATTTGGTACAACATCAGTAGCTAATTTTTATGAAACTTCATCAACTACATCCATTTCAACAACAGTTAGTGCAGGATCTACAGTTATTGGAGTTACTACTACTGCTGGAATTAGCACATTTAATTATATTTCTGTCGCTGGAATTATTACCAATGCACCAATCATAGGATTTGACACAGTATCACTAGGAACTGTTTACAATTTAGTATCTATAACCGGCGTTGGCAATACGGTTTCAGCAGGATCTACCGTAATCACAGTTAATGCAATTACTAATGTTGTAGTTGGTGATTATGTGAGTGTTGCTAGTACTAATACTGGCGCAACACTTATTAATAGAGTTCCAATAGTTGGATTAGGCACTACATCTGCAACTCCATATTATTTGACTATTAATACTACATCTATTTCAACAACAGTTAGTGCTGGATCTACAATAGTTTCTGTTGCATCAACCTCAGGAATTACTACGGGTTCTTTTATTTCTGTATCTGGAGTAGGCATTACTAATGTTCCAGTTGTTAATGTAATAACAACTGGTATTACAAGTTCTTATCAAAATTCAACAAATACAACAGTAGCTTCTACAGTTGCTATAGGATCTACAGTAATTCCTGTTGCATCAACTACAGGGATTACTGTAGGAAACGCAATTGATATTACTGGGATCTTTAATAAAGTAAAAGTAACTGGAGTTGCTGCTACCACTATAACCATTGGTGTAGGAAATACTTATAATGGTACTATATCTTCAGGTTTAGCTCTAACTGCATTCTTAGTGTCTGAATCTACTAATTACGCTGTTTTAATTGGAACTGCAAACACAGTAAATAGTGTAATTTCTACTGGAACTACAGTAAATATAAATTCATATATAACTCCAACACAACCAACAGTAATTATTGGATCTGCAAATACCACTAATAATGTACTTGGGATTGGATTTACTGTAACTTATGAAAGACTTACAACTCCTTCAGGACCTTCAGTATTAATTGGAACTGGAAGCACTGTAAATCAATCTATTTCTGCAGGCACAGCTGTATCTTTTACATCTGTAAATAATGTAAGATCAACTATTATAATTGGATCTGCAAATACTTCATCTTCTGCAGTTGGTGCTGGTTCTTCAGTTCTTATCGTAAGACAAGAATCTGTTCAAAGTAACTTAAATGTTAATAATTTAAAAGCAGTTGGAATTACAACTTTAGAACAATTAATTATTAAAACTTTAAATTTCCCAAATGTTGATGGTAAAAAAGGTCAGGTCCTCGCAACAGATGGAGCCGGAAATATTGGATTTGCAACAGGCGGTGGATCAGGCGGTTCGGAAGTAGTACTTAGAGTTTCCTCTAAAACTGGTAATGATAATAATGATGGAAAAATTCTTCCATTGGCAACGATTAAAAAAGCAACTCAATTAGCTTCTAAAGTTGATAAACCAGTAACAATTTTTGTAGAAACTGGAGAATATGTAGAAGATAATCCAATTCTTGTCTATGATTCCAAATCAATTATTGGAGATTCTCTCAGAAATATTGTTGTAAGACCATTAAATGCAGGTAAAGATCTCTTCAGAGTAAGAAATGGTTGTTATATTACTGGAATGTCCTTTAATGATTATATTGATGTAAGAGGCGTCCCCCAACATACTTATGACAACTCTGTTGCATTTGATGATCCATATGATACTTTAACTAGTAGAGCTGGTTATGCTGCAACGTATACTGAGTTAGCTGTTACTAATCTAACTTATTCATACACCACAGGATTTACTACCATTACTACAAGTTCACCACATGAACTTGCTAGAGAATATTCAGTAAAACTCACAGGTATTGCACTTACTTGTGGATATGATGAAGCCGGTATTTCTACACTTTCTTATACACACACAACGGGTGTAACAACAGCAACTAGTTATAGACACTTGGGATATGCGATTGGTGATAAGATATTCCTACACAATATAGTATTCTCATGTGATGCTCAACATGCAGGAATAACATCAACTGTTTTCCCATATCCAGGATCTTCTCAGTATGGTAAAGTTTTCACAATTACTGGAGTAAATACTGCTGCGAAAACTTTCACATTCCTTTCAGGTATTACAACTATTCCACATACATTTACTGGATGGCCTGAACTTGGAATCACTACATTTAAATATACTAATACCACAGGTGTTGCAACTGTTACTACAAATGCAGATCATGGATTTGTTGTAGGAAATAAAGTAACTCTTGCTGGACTAGCATTTACTTGTCCAGATGGAAGTGGAATTACCACTTCAATTTTCCCGGATGGAACTTCACTTACTACTAGTACTGATGGATTTACCTTCACTGTAACCGGTGTCACAACAAATACATACACATTCAATGCAGGTATTTCCACTATTGTTCACAGTTACAACTCTGGCGGAACGACTAAGAAAGTTGGAACAACTCAAAAAGTTGTACTTTATCCTGATGCTGCTAAAGATGGAAGAAATGAATTTGGTGTTGTATCTGTAGGATCATCAACACAATTCACAATTCGGGCTGGGGTAACAACAGCAGAACATTATTATGTTCAGGGTGGTACATTAAGATTATCTAGACCAATCATTAACAAATCTCCATATATTCAAAACTGTTCTATTCTTTCTTCTCTTGGTGGTAATGGTATCCTTGTAGATGGTGATAAGTGTGCTGTTGTAAACAAAGGTATTCTTCCAGAACTTGGAGAGATTCCTGTTGTAGGTGACCAACCAGAATTTGGTAAATCAATGGTTGCTGCAACCTTTACAATGATTTCATTCGGTGGTGTTGGTTGGCGTGTAATTAATGATGGTTATTCTCAGGTTGTATCTTGTTTCCAAATTTTCTGTAGATATGGATCCTTAGCTCAGTCTGGTGGATACTTATCAATTACTAACTCTGCTACTAACTTCGGTGATATAGCTCTGAGATCAACCGGATTTAGTAGAAATTCATTTGTATTTGATAGAGGTAGAGTTGTAGCAAATGGTACTTCCGGTGGATTACAAACACTGAGAGTCATAGGTGTTGGTAGATCTGATCAAGAACTGTATGTATTGAGATTTATCAATAACGCAAATCAAGATCAAACATCTAACTTCAAACCCGTAACTCAGTTTGCTGAATTTACTTCTGCTGGAGTAAACACTACTACAGAAGTAATCACAATTGCTGCTCACCCATTTATTAATGGAGACAGTGTTGTTTACAGTGGTAATGAAGATGCAAATCCAAAACAAGTACTTGGTGGACTTGTAGACGATGCACTTTATTACATCAAGTATCTTAGTGCTTCTACATTCCAGTTATTTGAAGATGATAGTTTAACAAAAATAGTAAACTTGTCTGGAACTTTTACTGGAGTAGGTACTCTTACAAAAAATAATCAGGAATTCTTTAACTTTGAAACACTTGAATCTCACCAACAATATCAAAAGATAACATTTGTTGGTCTTGGATCAACTGCTAACTTTGTCTCTGGTCGTGCAGTTACTCAAGGAAACGGTGCAACAGCTGCAACTGGATTCGCAGTTACATTTAGTCAAACAACTAGAGAATTAGTTGTATCTGTGGAAAAAGTTGGTGCGACCAGATATTATTTTAGTACGAGTACATCCATAGCAGATCACTCACCGACTCCTATTTCTGTAGGGGTAAGCACAGTTGTAGGAATTACAACCTATTGGACTCTCAACTTTAAAGTTGATTCAACAACTTCAGGCCAAACGATTGCTGCTATTAATACTTTAAATGAAAACTTTAAGTGTCATTTCCATAGACCATCTATTGTCAACTCTTCTGCACACACTTGGGAATATTCTGGGTCTGGTACTGATTATAACGCTCTTCCACAAAACGGTGGTCAGTCTAAAGCTAATACAGAACAAGTTTCTGAACTAGGTGGTCGGGTATTTTCTTCTGGTACTAATGAACTTGGTGACTTCAAGATTGGTACTCAGATCACCGCATTTAACAGAACTGGTAACATTGTCTTTAATAACAAAGTTACTATTGGTGAACTAGCAAGTATTAAACTATCACTATCTGGTGGTGTGTCAGTTGAAGAATTCTCAACAGACACTGCACTTGGAGATAATGAAACTGGTGGACCAAAAAATTCAAGAGTTTCTACTCAATTAGCAGTTAAATCATTCTTGGTTAACAGACTTGGAACCTTTATTGATAAACAGGTATCTACAAATGCTGTTCCAAATGCTGTTGTTCAACTGAACGCTCAAGGACAAATCAACGCAGATCTTATTCCACCACAAGTGGTAACATTTGAACTTACTAATGTCGGCGGTGGTAGAACTGTTTTAGCAAACAAGATTCCTGCAGTCGGTCTCAAACAAGGTGATACAGTTGTAGAACCAGATGATTCTTTTGTACTTGTAAATGATGTTCTAAGTCAATATTTGATTCCAGATAGTTCAACAACAGATTACACATTCCAAAATGGTGATGTAATTACATCTGCACTTGCTGAAGCGATAACTGGTATTGTAACTGCTCCACCTAGTGGAATTGGTATTGGAACACAAGTTCAGGATTATGTTGGATACGGAACAACAGGTCTAGTCAAAGGAGTTCTTCTTAATCTTTCAATTACTGCTGGTGGATCTGGTTATTCTAACCCAGGAATTTATACAGGAATTACTTTAACAACAGTCACTGGTATTGGTTCAAGTGCTTATGGAACTGTAACGATTGGCGCAGGAAATTCTGCAACTACTATTAGTGCATTTGCAGGTGGTAAAGGATATGTTGTGGGTGATGTTCTAACTGCTGATGATGGCTTAGTCGGAGGACGATCTGGTGGTGCTCAATTCCAAGCAACAGTTACTTCAGTAGAAACAAGACTCTATCTAAAACTAACTGCTAATCAAAAATTTGCTGGATCTATCACTTTACCAGACCATATTGCTGACGGAAATGCAGGGTCACTTACAACTTCTTTATTAACTAGTTACTCTGTTGATCTTACTCCAACAAGCATTGATGTTGGCGGTTCTATTGACTTTAGTGCTGACAGGATTGTAGTTGGCGTTGGTCACCAATATGGAAATGGAGATCCAGTCATTTACGATGCTAAGGGTGGTACAATGCCAACCGCTTCTGGAAATGGTATTTTTGATCAAGTAACTTACTATACAAAAGTTGTTGGTGTTTCTTCTGTTGAGTTGTACTATGATTACTCTTTGGTTAATAAACTAAACTTTACTGGAAGTGGAATTGGAACACATCGTCTTCTAAGAAATGTTACTAACACTGCTGCAGAAAAACTTGTTATTGTTGGTCATGGATACTCAACTGGAACTCCATTCAGAATATTTGGAGCTGCACCTACTGGAATTACAACACATGAATTCTATTATATTGGTGCGGTAACAACAAATGCGTTTAGTTTACATGAAACTCAAGCAGATGCACTGTTATCCGTAAATGGAGTTACATTTAGTCCTGTAGCTTTTGCAGCAACAGGACCAGGTGGAATTACTACATTTATACACCAAAATATTAGATATAGAAAGCATGTTAATACATCTTCTAGTAATCTCAATAACTTTGCACTTCTTGCAAGAGATAGCATTGATGCGTCTAATATCGTCTCTGGCATAGTTGCAACAACCAGACTAGGTTCTGGTGTTGCAAATGATCAAACGGTCCTTGCAGGTAATTCTGAGTACAAGAAGGCGGTATTTAGTGTTGGTATAGGAACAACATCTGTTCTAGGAATTAGTTCATACAGTAGTGCAGTATTAGCGCCTGCTGGTATAGGAATTAATACTTATTTTGGAAATGTTGTTCTCAATGTCAGTGACGCAAAATCAGCACCTGCAGATGTTTTCTCTACAAAGGGTGTTGTTAGATTTAAAACTACCACCTTTGCTATCGGTGAAGATGGTCAAGTTACCATCAAACCAGGAACTCAAGGTGATATTGATGCTTCATCTCTCCAAGGTCAAGGACCTGCTTATTACCTTAATTCTGCCAATCACACAGGATCCGTTCCTGTTACTAGAGGTGGTACTGGCCTAACGGGTGTTCCTGCTGATGGTGCAATTTTACTTGGTAACGGAAGCGCTTATAACTTAACTACAACTCCAACATTTACTGGTATTGTTAATTTCTCTGGAGGCACTACATCATCTTCAACAACTACAGGACAAGTCATAATTACTGGTGGACTTGGAGTTAGTGAAAATATTAACTGCGGAGGAACTCTCAATGCAATTTCTAAGTCATTCTTAATTGATCACCCAACAAAACCAGGATACAAACTACAATATGGTTCTCTTGAGGGTCCTGAAAATGGAGTATATGTAAGAGGAAAACTAGTTGACTCAGATACTATTGAACTTCCAGATTACTGGTCAGGACTTGTAAATGAAGAATCAATTACTGTTACATTAACTCCAATTGGAACAACTCCAACTCTACATAGTGTTGTAAGTACAAGTATTTCTGAAGTAAAGGTAACAAGCGTTGGTGAAGTTAATTGTTACTATATTGTTTACGCAGAAAGAAAGGATACTGAAAAACTAGTTGTAGAATTTGAGGAGAGTTGATAGATGGCTATATCTTTCGGAAATAATACTTTTTCAACTGATGGGTTACTATTACATTTTAATCCATCAGATCCTAAAAACTATATTTTAACCGAAGTTGAAATTCTTGTAGTTGGTGGTGGTGGAGGTGGATCTGAAAATCAATACGATGATGGTGCTGGTGGAGGAGGGGGGGGATTTGTTCAAACAATAGTCCCAGTTTCTTCTTCTACTGCATATAATATTAATGTAGGACCTGGTGGATCTACGGGTGGATCTGGTAGTGTAGGAACGAATTCAAGTGCTTTAGGAATTATTGCATATGGTGGTGGAGGTGGAGCAAGCCATAGAAGTGCCGGTGGTGCCGTAGACGGAGCTAGTGGGGGAGGATCTGGTGGCCAGTATTCTGCAGATACTCCAGTAGTTGGTAGAGCAGTTTATGGTAATCAGGGCACTGATGGTGGTTATAGTATATCTTATGGAGGCGGCGGCGGTGGAGGAGCCGGCGGAAATGGTCAAGGTTCTTTTATTTTTGGCCATGGAGGACATGGTGGCAGAGGAAGAGCATCTAATATCTCGGGCACATTAAGATATTATTCAGCTGGAGGGGGCGGTTGGGGATACGCATCTGAAGGAATGGGTGGAATGAATATTGGAGGAAATTCTGGAAATTCTCCTGTAGCAAACACTGGATCTGGAGGAGGGGGAGGTAAGAGTACAGATAACAACAAAAGAGCAACGAATGGGGCAGCTGGAATTGTAATTATACGATATCCTGGACCCCAAAAAGCAACGGGAGGTAATAGTATCACATTTATACATGGCCATACAGTTCATACATTCACATCTAACGGAACATTCACTACTTTAGGTATGCCATCAAATGGAAGCCCTGTATATGGGTTATATGATTTAAGTCATAATTTAAATACCGCCAATACTCTTGGTGCATCTTTTGCACCTACATATACTACAAGTTTTGGAGGAGTTTTGTCTTTTGATGGAGTAGACGACATTCTTCAGATAAAAAGATCTCCCAGTTTATTAAACTTAAAAGCCGACACTGGTGGATCTGGATATACATTTTTATTTTGGGCAAAATCAAACAATGCTGTTTCCGGTTGGAGAAAATTTATAGGTTGTGATGATGCTGATAATTATATTGATCTGTATCAAAGTCCTTCCGGGTATTACAATCAGGAATGTTCATCTAGTCTTTTCGTAGATGGCGTTGCAGTGGGTAATGGTGCTTTTTTTGTATCTAATGCGGGTTGGCATTTTTATGGAGCAACTAACTTAAATAGTGGTGGAAAAATTCCAATTAGGGATATTGCAATAGGCCATGAGCCAGATCAAGCTAGAGCTTATCCGTTTAACATGAATTTCGGACATTTGTTTATATATAATCGTGTTTTGAGTCTTACTGAAATAAATCAAATTTTTAATTTAACTAGAAACAAATACGGAGTCTAATGGCTAACTCAGATAAAAATATTCTAATTACTCCCAATAAAAATGCTGCTGGAATACCAGAAATTGCTTTAACTGGTTTTGGTGCGTCCACAATTTCAATGAGAATTCCAGACACAAATGTTGGAACTCTTGAATTTGTAAATAGTGGAGTCACACTATTTTCCATAAATGCAAATACTTCAGACAATAAACAACTTTCAATAGGAAGTTCAACGACTGGAAGTTTAATGGATTTAAATCAAAATGGTGATATATCGTTAAAGACTCAAAAAAATATCATATTTGGAAAAGGAATTATACTACCAAAAATAAAACCATCACAGTCATCATCAGTTAAAGGAAAAATTGCATATGATACTGTATTAAAAACTTTGGTTGTTAATAATTCAAAAACTTGGATTACTTATGGATTAGAGCAAGAAAAATATATTCAAGATGGTTTAATTTTATACTATGATCCATCTAGACCCGATTCATATCCAGGATCTGGAAGTGTGGTTTATGATATAAGCGGCAGCGGTCTATCATATACTGGAAGTATGAATAATGTTGGATTTTCTACTTTTAGGGGAGGTGCTTTTACATTTAATGGATCCAATTCTTATATTGATGTTTCAAATAGCGCTGATATACTAAGAGACTATTCCGGATATACTGTAGAATGGTATGTTAAAATAACAACTGCAACTAACGGAGAAATTTTTGGAAATTACGGTCCCAGTTACACCACTAACGCTTTATGGATTTCTGCTAGATATGGACATTGGTTAACTACTGCCAATCCTTATTTTGCAGCTAATAGTTTTACGGGTAATGAATTCAGTCACCCATTACCTCCGACATATATTTATCATGCAGCTGCGACTAGACAACTTGACTCTAACAATAGAGATATAGTTCTTTATTTGAATGGAGTTGTGAACAACACCTCTACGGCGAACATTCAAATTACCAATAATATAAATTATAGAATTGGACTAGATGTAAACTCTTCAACGAGTGAACCATTTGGTGGAGATTTATATGCAATAAGAGTTTACAACAGAGCATTAACTCCTAAAGAAATTCAAATGAATTTTAATGCTACAAGAAACAGAGTGGGATTATAAATATTTTTTATGAAGCTTAAACTATCGGAATAAAATTAATGTCAATAAAAGTAGGATCCGGAATTATAAGAGATGATCTTTTTCTGCATCTTGATACATCATCTACTTTGAATTACTTATTATCTACTGTTGAGGTTCTTGTTGTTGCAGGTGGAGGCGGGGGCGGCGTTTGCTACGGCGGTGGAGGTGGCGGCGGAGGTGTTGTATATAATAATGCATATCCAGTAACTCCAGGTACATCAATTAGTGTTTCAATTGGAAACGGTGGCACCAACCAGGTAAATGTAGTTGGAAATGGTGGTCCAGGTGCAAACTCTTCTTTTGGTAATTTAGTTGCCACGGGTGGCGGATATGGCGGTGGAAATTGTGGTAATGCGGGGGGAAACGGTGGATCGGGTGGCGGTGGATCTGGAACAGGGTCCGCTAGATCTGCCGGTGGAACAGGAATTCCAGGTCAAGGTAATAACGGAGAACATTCTATTCTTGCTGGCGGCGGCGGCGGAGGTGGTGCTGGATCAAATGGTTACTTTAGAAGTGGTGGAAATGGTCTTCCCTTTACTATTAACGGGTCTCTTCATCATTATGGAGGTGGAGGTACAGGAGGCGGTACAGGTATTTCTCCAGGAGGCTCCGGCGGAGGCGGCATGGGTGGAACTGCTGTAGCTGCTGGTAGAGCAGATGGTCGTCCAAACACTGGAGGTGGTGGAGGAGGATCTATTATTTCAGGTAGTGTGGGAGTATCTGGAGTTGGTGGATCCGGAATTGTAATAGTTAGATATCCAGGTCCACAAAAAGCAACTGGAGGAAATACAATTACTCAAGTTCGTGGATACACTGTCCATACATTTACTTCTGGAAATTCAACTTTTACTCCAACACCCGCTCCTTCTACTTCTAGTTCGGTTAATGGACTCTATGATCTAAGTGAAAATTTAAATACTTTTGCATCTTCTGGTGGACCAACATATAGTACTTCAAATACCGGATCTATATCTTTTGATGGAATCAATGATATATTACTTAGCCCATCAGTATTGATATCAGGCAGTCAAACATTTTCAGTGTGGGCAGTAGTCACTGGAGGTTCTAATGGTCTAGCAGGTATTTTGGTGCAACACAACTATGCATCAACAGCCAATTTTGGAATTAATCAGACAGGCCTTAAACTTGCTCCATCAATTGGTTATACAAATAATACAAGAGAATATGCAGATAAAATAACAAATTTTACTATTACGAATAATGTAATTTTTAATGCTGTTTTAGTTTATAACTCCTCAGAAAATAAAATTTATTGGTATATAAACGGACAATTAGATTCCTCATATACTCTTACTGCAACACCAAAATTTACAAATTATCCTATTTGTTTAGGAAGATGGGACTCTGGTTATGGAGATTATTATTTTAACGGTAGAGTGTGTCTAGCTTCAATTTATAATAAAGCTTTAACGGCAACAGAAATTACCCAAAACTTTAACGCACTCAGAGGGAGGTATGGCATCTAATGGCTAACTCAGATAAAAATATTCTAATTACTCCCAATAAAAATGCTGCTGGAATACCAGAAATTGCTTTAACTGGTTTTGGTGCGTCTACAATTTCTGTAAAAATTCCAGACAGTTCTACAGGAACTATTTCTTTTGAAAATGCAGGTAAACAGTTATTTTCAATTAATACTAATTTATCTTCCGGAGAAATTTTTAAAGTTAATAATAATACAACTCAAAAATCACTTTTTACTGTCAATTCAAATGGAAATGTTATTTTTGATCCAAATTTAGGCACGACAAATATTCTTGGAAATGGATTGTCTCTTAAATCTTACAATACAGAATCTTTACCTGAAGGCGAACAAGGACTTCTCGTTTATGATAAAACTTTAAAGATTGTTAAAATATACAATAATAGACAATGGGTTAATTTAGGAATACCTCAATTAGTTACTGGAGGTCTTGCTTTAAGATTAGATGCCGGTGATATTAGATCGTATCCAGGTAATGGATCAACTTGGTATGATCTGAGTGGATTTAATAATAATTGCGCTTGGGGTTCTACTCCTGTATTTGATTACAGAGGATTTTTCAAATTTGATGGATCTAACCATTTTGGTACAATTACCATGAATCAAAGTTTGAATACAAATGCTGAAGGCACTATAATGATGGTTCTTAGGCATAATTATAGTAGTGCTGATGGAGCCAGTGGTAGAAGAAATCCTTGGAATCAAGCATATGCTGGATTTGGAACTTGGACACATGAACAAGGTGAGTCTATGAGTTGGTATTTTGGGGATGGTGGTGGTGATAATAGTCCTTATATTGGACCAAGTTCCCCAACAACTACTCGTGGAGTATGGAATGTTTATGCAACTGTTAGAAATCCATCTAATTATCAATGGTATTTTAATGGTGTTGGTCAAGGATCTAATGCTCATGGATATGGAATTCTCACGGATACTGGTGCTAATATAACAATTGGAAATGGATATGCAGGATATTGGTTAGGAGATATGGCTATGGTTCTTATGTATAGAAGAGCCCTTTCTTCGGCAGAAATTTTGCAAAACTTTAACACAATAAGAACTCGTTATCCAGGAAATGTTTAAAACAAATATTGTAAGTATAAATATTAAAAAGATGGATTCAGTCAAAAATAAATGGCAGTAAGTCTTGGTCAAACTTCTATAGTTAGTGATCCAGAAAGTTTAGTTTTATATCTGGATCCATCTCTAAGTAACAACTATGTTTTATCAGAAGTTGAAGTTTTAGTTGTCGCTGGCGGCGGTGGTGGTGGTGGCTGGGGCGGCGGCGGAGGTGGCGGAGGCGTAATATACAATAAATCTTATTCTGTAACTCCAGGTTCTGCTATCTCTGTTACGATTGGTAATGGTGGAACTCCTGGAACTAATGCTTATACTTCTGGTGGGGATGGAGGAAATTCCGTCTTTGGTGTATTAACAGCTATAGGTGGAGGCGGCGGGGGTCATTATAGCAATAATAATGGAAGAGCTGGGGGATCCGGTGGAGGTGGTGGAGGAGCTGAAACAGTTACATATGGTCTTGTAAGTCAAGGTGGATCTGGAACTCCTGGCCAGGGACATAATGGAGGTCGTGGCGGAGGAAGGCCGACTAGCCAGTATAATCCAGGCGGCGGCGGTGGTGGAGCGGGTGAACCTGGATATAATTTTGAAACCTTTGTAAGATTGGGTGGAAAGGGTGGAGATGGATTGCCCTTCAATATTTCTGGAAGATTTCAATATTACGGCGGTGGAGGAGGAGGGCATACCGATGGAAGAGATGGACTTAATTCAACATCATTTGGAGGAAAAGGTGGTGGGGGACGTGGTGGAAACTATGCTACTCCAAGAAGAGGTTTGAATGGAGCTCCCAACACAGGTGGAGGAGGTGGCGGTTCTTATGGTACAAGTGCAGGATATGAGTGTGGTACCGGAGGTTCTGGAGTAGTAATAGTTAGATATCTTGGCGCACAAAAAGCCACGGGTGGTAATACAATTACCAATGTAGATGGATATACAATTCACACATTTACTTCTGGAAGTTCAACTTTTACTCCACTTAGCGCACCAGCAAATAGTGGGACAATTTATGGCAATAATGATTTAAGTTCAAATTTTCATTCTGCACTTGCATACGGATCTCCAACATATAACACTGCAAATGGTGGAAATATTAACTATAATGGATCAAATTACCTAGAAATAAAACATACAGAATTGTTAAAACCATCTACAGGAAAAATAACAGTTATTGCATGGTTTAATGCGGCCGTGGTGGGAAATGAAAATGTACCAATTATATTCAATAAAGAAGATGAATATGAAGTTGCTGCCGGTGGTGGTTGGGTAAGTATGGCTATTCGTCCAGATTGGAATTGGAGAAGAATCGCACCAATTAATATTAATCAATGGTATTGTGTTGCAGTTTCTCATGATGGAGTTAATCAAAGAGGATATCTTAATGCTGTAAATACATATACAAATCCCGTCGGCGGTGAAGTTGGAGCAAGTTATGCAAATGATTTAAGAATTGGTGCAAGAAATGCACCGAATGCTGCATCATCTCTTTTTACTGGAATTATAGGTCCTATTCAAATTTACAATAGAGCATTAACACAATCAGAAATTACCCAAAATTTTAATGCACTCAGAGGGAGGTTTGGAATCTAATGGCTAATTCAGATAAGAATATTCTAATAACTCCCAATAAAAATGCTGCTGGAATACCACAAATTGCTTTAACTGGTTTTGGTGCATCTACTATTTCTATAGTGCCCAGTGATGGCACCACAGGTAAAGTAAATTTTGTAAGTAGTGGATCATCAGTATTTTCTATAGATACAAATATCAATGTTGGAAATTTATTTGATGTATCAAATAATCAAAATATTCCAATTATAGAAATAAGTGATACTAAAACAAAAATTGGTGCAGCAGAAAGTAAAGTGATTGTTCGGGGAGATGGATTAGTATTATCTTCAGTTGGAACTACATCTCTTCCATTGACTTCAGTTGAAGGTACAATAACTTATGATGATAATCATAAAACTTTAAAAGTATATAATGGGACTATTTGGGTTCCTGTTGGTGGATTAAAAAGTGGATTAACTGCCGATACGGCAGCAGAATCAACAGAACAGCTAATTGCAGATTATCCAGATTCTCCTACAGGATTTTATTGGATATTAGTAGATAATATTCCATATTTATTTTGGGTAGATATGGTCTATGAAGGTGGTGGTTGGATTTTAGTTTTAAATAACAGAATTAATACTAGTGGAATGAACAGTCTAAATTATAGCTCTGCTACTCAAAGAGTCGTAAATTATAGAGGAAGTTATGCCACTTTCCCTACAAGTAGACCAGATAGTTTTAATCTTTTTGTTGGTTTAGATGCATGGATAAAACTAGCTAATGCAAACTTCAGTTCAACAAATAGAGTTTGCGAAATAGTGGCAGGATCATACCAACCACTTGGTGCAGTTCATGCACACACAAAAAGAGCAAGTTGGAACTGGACTGGTTGGAGCGGCACTTATGCTTGGCAAGGATTGAGTGGAGCTAAAATTGAGTTAGGTGGATCTCTACCAGGATTATACACATATCATGCTGCAAATGGATTCTCTTTATCAACATTTGATGTTGATCAAGATGCTAATGCAGGAAATTGTGCTGCTGCTTACTCAAATCAACCTTGGTGGTATGGTGCTTGTTGGAGTGGTAGTGCCTGGGGAGGAACTGGACATCAAGATGCATGGTATTGGGATAGTTCCACTACTGACTATCATAGTTATGGAGCACTTTATGTTAGATAAAAAACATGGAAAATTTTAAAAAAGATTCAAATAAATTAAAAATTTTAAAATCAGACGAAGTTTATAAACTAGTTTGGATGAATGGAGATGAAATTATTTTAAAAGAAAAATATTTAATTTGTTTTGACGAAAATAATAATCCTATAAATTTTGATTTAACTGATATTATTAATCACAAAAAATATTGTTGTTTGAACATTAACGATGAAAATTTTGAAATAGTTGAAGAAGAAAATTTTAGTTTTATTATTGGTGTAAATGATGCAATAAATGATTTAAGACCCGGTGCAAAATATCAACTAGAAAATAAAACATTTACTTATTGGGAACATAATTCTCAACCACCATCTTGGAAAGAAATTTCTCTTCATATCAAAAAAATGCAAGAAGAATTGGATGCAAACTAGTTTAATTTTACTTTAATTTATAAATACCCTTAGAAGACTAGGGGTATTTTTTTATGGCGCAACCATCTAGTAGAGCGGAGTTGAAAGAATACTGCCTCAAACAACTAGGAAAGCCAGTTTTAGAGATAAACGTAGACGACGATCAAATTGATAATTTAATTGATGATGCAATTCAATATTTTCATGAGCGTCACTATGATGGTATTGATCGTGTATTTTTAAAACATAAACTTACTCCTGCAACTAAGACTACCTTAGCACAACCTATAGTAGCAGGAACTGCAACAACCTCTCCAAATATTGTAGGTGCTGGATTAACATCTTTAAGTTACGTAGAAGGTGTAAATTATTTACCTTTGCCTGATTCTATTATTGGTGTTAATAATATTCTTAAGATAAATTCTAGTACAGTATCTGATGGACTTTTTAATATCAAGTACCAATTATTTTTAAATGATGTTTATTACTATGGTGCATTGGATCTTTTAAATTATTCAATGGTTAAAAGATATCTAGAAGATTTAGATTATCTTTTAAATCCATCTGCACAAATTCGTTTTAATAAAAAAAATCATAAATTATACTTAGATATTGATTGGGCTCAAGTGGGCGAAAATGAATATGTTATTATTGACTGTTATAGAATAATTGATACAGCTAATACACCAAAACTTTACAATGATTGGTGGTTAAAAAAGTATCTTACTGCACTCATTAAAAAACAGTGGGGTCAAAATATGATTAAATTCAATGGTGTTCAACTTCCTGGCGGAGTTCAACTCAATGGAAGACAAATATATGATGATGGAGTTGCAGAAGTAGAAAAGTTAGAACAAAAATTGAAAGAAGAATATGAATTACCACCATTAGATCTCATAGGCTAATATGTCACCACTCAATTCTTATTTTTTACAAGGATCTCCGAGTGAGCAAAGACTTATTCAAGATCTAATCAACGAACAACTTAAAATGTATGGACAAGATATTCTATACATGCCAAGGAAAATTGTCGGTGAAAAAACAATTATTAAAGAAGTGGTTGCATCAAAGTTTGACGATAGTTTCCGAATAGAAGCCTATCTAATGAACTATGATGGATTTTCGGGTAATGGTGACTTACTAACAAAATTCGGAGTTCAATCTAAGGATGAAATAAATTTAGTTATTTCAAAAGAAAGATATGATGATTTTATTTCACCTTTATTAAAACTGTGGCCACAAAATGAAAGAAAAGTTGCATATAGACCACAAGAGGGAGATTTGATTTGGTTTCCTCTTGATGAGTCTTTATTTGAAATTAAATATGTTGAACATAAAAAACCATTTTATCAATTAAATGAACTTTATGTTTATGAATTGAGATGCGAAAGATTTGAATATGAAGATGAAATTATTGATATATCCGAAGTTGATCCTACAGGCATTGAAGTTAATGAATCAGTTAAAGACCTTGGAAATGTTTATACTATTCAAATGGTAAGTGCTGGAGCAACAACTGCAGTGGCTTCAGTGGGTTTTGCAACAACAAACGCTTCTTCAAAATCTGTTCAATATATTGATTTAATTAATGATGGATTTGGATATAATTTTGCTCCAAATGTTTCAATTTCTACTGCAGGAGTTGGAGGATTAACCGCAACAGCCGTTGCTATTATGACAAGTAGATCAGTTAACCAAAAACTTGCAATTGATCGCATCTTAATTACTAATCCTGGATTTGGATACACTCAACCACCAGTTGTCACGATATCTGGCGGTGGCGGACAAGGAGGAATTGCAACTGCAGTTATCAATACCGGAGTATTAAAGATAATTGGTATTTCTTCTGGTGGGGTTGGATATACTACAACACCAAAAGTTCAAATTACTGGAGTTGGGGTAACAAACAATAATTCTAAGGCTGAAGCATTCATTAATATTAAAGGACAAGTAAGTCTAGTAGCATTCTCCAATGCAGGTGCTGGATATACAATAGTTCCTTCTATTAGTTTTACAAATCCAACTTCAACAACATTTGGTGATTATGATTACAATGAAGTTGTTACAGGATCAAGATCTGGTGCAACTGGATATGTTAAAAGTTGGGATGCTTCAAGTAGAATACTTAAACTATCAATTGTTGATGGAACATTCCAACGTGGAGAATCAATTGTTGGTGTGGCCGGCAGTTATAAGGTATCAACTGTACAAACAAATGAGTTCTTAGATCTTGTTGCTCAAAATATTGCCATTGAAACGGAAGCTGATTCCATTATTGATTTTAGTCAGAGAAACCCATTTGGTGAATACTAAATAATTATTACTCCTATTTAACTTGTAATGATATCAAATTATTTTTACCACGAAATATTGAGAAAGACCATTGTGTCTTTTGGTACACTTTTCAATGATATTAAAATTAAACATAAAGATAATGCAGGAAGTGATTTTAGTATCTTGACTGTACCAATTGCATATGGTCCAGTACAAAAGTTTTTAGCGAGAATTGAACAAGTTCCAGATTTAAAAAAGAGAGTTGCAATTACTCTTCCTAGAATGGCTTTTGAAATGACTGGTATTCAATATGATTCAAGTAGAAAATCCAGTACAATGCAAACATTCAAAGCATTGGATGGAAATGAAACAACAAAAGCTTTTATGCCTGTCCCATATAATATTAATATTAGACTTTCAATTATGTCTAAATTAAATGAGGATGCATTACAAATTGTAGAACAAATTTTACCATATTTTCAACCACATCTTAATTTAACTGTAGATTTAGTTTCAAGCATCGGAGAAAAAAGAGATATTCCAATGATTCTTGAAAGAATTACAATGGACGATCAATATGAAGGAGATTTCACAACAAGAAGAATTCTAATTTATACTTTAGATTTCACTGCAAAAACATATCTGTTTGGCCCAATTGGTAATGGTAGTGATGTTTTAATTAAAAAAGTTCAAGTTGACTACTATTCTAATACTGATAAAATTAATGCCTCTAGAGAACTTAGATATACCGCAGAGCCTCGTGCATTAAAGGATTATAATAATGATGTAACAACTGTTCTTTCAGAAAATATTTCACCAAATATTACAGAGTTTGATGTTTCCAGTGCAGTTTCTCTTGTGGAAAAAATTTATATTCAAATTGATTCTGAATCAATGTATATTCGTAAAATAACCGGAAATACTTTATTAGTTAATAGAGGTCAGGATGGCACAGCTATAGTAGAACACTCAAGTGGAACTGCAGTTAATGTAATTAATGATGCAGATGATGCACTTATAGATCTTGATGATGATTTTGGATTCAGTGAATCTCGTTATGATTTTGCTGATGGTAAAGTTTATAGCACCACTAAAGGTGTT